>Ga0209062_1000517_pt1 | contig 110369 bp, 98 predicted proteins | sample Coa_R2_2_FD_187158 | JGI IMG/M metagenome (GOLD analysis project Ga0209062, IMG submission 187158) | Surface soil microbial communities from Centralia Pennsylvania, which are recovering from an underground coalmine fire - Coalmine... | ecosystem: Environmental > Terrestrial > Soil >...
AGGGTTGCATGCAAGGGAGGCAGCAACCACGGATGTCGCAACCCTGGAGAGAAGTTTGTTTTTCATTCTGTTACCCCGGAAGGATTTTTTGACCGACGTGGCTTTAGCCGGCTCGGGTAACATGGCTGTGTAGGTTTTGTGAGCGATCCGCCGGCCTGCCGCGCAGTTCACGCTTTTGCTCGCGCATGATCGAGGCGCGATCGAAAAATTTGCGCGACGGCGGTTTCGGTCTAAGCCTTCAGACGCCGCGTCAGCGCCGCGACGAAGCGGTCGGCATCGCTCTCGTCATTATAGACGTGAGGCGAGATGCGCATGCGTCCGAGCCTCGGCGCCACGAAGATGCCTTCCGCGGCGAGGCCCTCGATCAGCCCGGCGGGCATGCCGCCCTTGAAGCCGAGGCTCAAAATATGCGGTGCACGCAGGCTGCGATCCGGCACGCCCAGCGCAAGGCCGCGCAGCTCCTGTGCAATGCGCTCGGTCAGCATCGACAGCCGCTCGCCGATCTCGCGCGCGCCCCACTCGGCCGCCATCTCCATGCCGATGGACGCCATCTCCATGGAGATGAAATGATCGCGCTCGCCCATATCGAAGCGCCGCGCGTCCGAGGCATAGCGCAGGTCGGCGAAATAGACCGCGTTCTCGGCGCGCACGTCGCGCCGGCCATAGGCCGTCTGCTCCAGCGGAATGCCGCCCTGGTGGCGCTTGGCGATGTACATGAAGGCGCGGCCGTAGGGACCGAGCAGCCATTTGTAGGTCGGAAACAGCACGAAGTCGGGATCGAGGCGCCTGACATCCATCGCAAGCACGCCGACGCTCTGGGTCGCATCGATCAGAAACAGCGCGCCCTGACGCCTCAAGGCCGCGCCTACGGCATCGACGTCGATCAACCCGCCGTCCGACCAGTGCACCGAGGAGATCGAGGCAAGCCCGACCGGCGGCGCGCCCGGCCGATCGATGATGGCGAGCACGGCCGAGGTCCAGTCGCCGTCATCGGGCTGGCTCACCGTCTCGACCGTGAAGCCCTGCGCGGCGGCGCACGTCCGCCATTCCAGGACCGGCGAGGAATGGTCGTTCTCCAGGACGATCACGCGCGAGCCGCGCGGAATGGCCAGGACCTTGGCCGCCGTCGCAACACCATAACTGACCGAGGGCGTGAGTGCGATATCGTCCGCATCGGCGTTGATCAGGCGCGCCGCGGCCGCGCGGGTGCGCTCATATTGCGCATTGGCAAAGCCGGGATCGAGGGTCCAGGGTGTCGCCTTGCGCGCCACGGCCGCACGGGCCGCCTCCTGCGTCCGCAGCGGCAACGGGCTGTAGGACGCCGCATTCAAATAGCAGATGTGGCGCGGCATCTCGAAGAGCTCGCGCTGCGAGGCAAGCATGGGCGTCTCTTTGGCGACCAGATCGGGCGACCGGGTTGGGCGATCAAACTGTCCGATTTTAGACCATCGCACCGCTATCGGCGCAAGCCTGCTTGCCACGGCCGGCACCTTCCGCAAGCCCGTAACGCGCAATTTACTTGGCCTTCGGGCCGGCGTTGGGCCAACCAGGGGACGGACCTGATCTCAGGCTCCGGTTTGGCCGCACCGGAACAGACAGGCGGTGGGCAACGTTGCTGCTTGTTCACGGCAACCGCAAAAGGAGACCAATGATGAGTGCTCAGGACAACAAGGCCCACAAACCCGCTTCGCTCGACACGCCGACCGATTTGACCCCGGAGGCGGTGCGGGATATTTCCGGCGCATTGAACATCCTGCTCGCCGACATGTTCGCATTGTACCTGAAGACCAAGAACTTCCACTGGCACGTATCGGGTCCGCACTTCCGCGACTATCACCTGCTGCTGGACGAACAGGGCGACCAGATCTTCGCAACCACCGATGCCATCGCCGAGCGGGTGCGCAAGATCGGCGGCACGACCTTGCGCTCGATCGGGCACATCGCCCGCCTGACGCGCGTTGCCGACAACGACGCCGATTTCGTGACGCCCAAGGACATGCTGGCCGAGCTGCGCGACGACAACAAGCAGCTCACCGCGCGGATGCGCGAAACCCACGACCTCTGCGACGAGCACAGCGATGTGGCAAGCGCAAGCCTGCTCGAAAACTGGATCGATGAATCCGAGCGGCGCACCTGGTTCCTGTTCGAGACCACGCGCGGCAGGGGCGAATGACGCCTGCGCATTGAAGCGCGGGCTTGCAAGACTGCCCCTCTTTAACAAGACTCGCTCTTCGACAAGACTTGTTCTTCAAGACTTGCCCCCAATCCGATTTCATCTCAAGGAGCTTGATCCATGCCTACGATCACCACCAAAGACGGCACCGAGATTTTCTACAAGGATTGGGGCGCAGGCCAGCCCATCGTCTTCAGCCACGGCTGGCCGCTGTCGTCGGACGACTGGGACACGCAGATGCTGTTCTTCCTCAATCACGGCTTTCGCGTCATCGCCCATGACCGGCGCGGCCATGGCCGCTCCAGCCAGGGCGCAGATGGCCACGACATGGACCACTATGCCGACGACCTCGCCGCGCTGACCGCGCATCTCGATTTGAAGAATGCCGTGCATGTCGGCCATTCCACCGGTGGCGGCGAGGTCGTGCATTACATCGCCCGCCATGGCGACAGCCGCGTGGCGAAGGCGGCGATCCTCTCCGCCGTGCCGCCCTTGATGGTGCAGACGCCGGCCAATCCGGGAGGCCTGCCGAAGAGCGTCTTCGACGGCCTGCAGGCGCAACTCGCCGCCAACCGCCCGCAGTTCTACCGCGACCTCCCGGCCGGCCCGTTCTATGGCTACAACCGGCCCGGCGCGAAGCCGTCGGAAGCCGTGATCCAGAACTGGTGGCGGCAGGGCATGATGGGCGGCGCGAAGGCGCATTACGACGGCATCGTTGCGTTCTCCCAGACCGACTTCACCGAGGACCTGAAGAAGATCAACGTCCCGGTCCTGGTGATGCATGGCGACGACGACCAGATCGTGCCTTACGCCGATTCCGCTCCGCTCTCGGCCAAGCTCCTGAAGAACGGCACGCTGAAGACCTACAAGGGTTTTCCGCACGGCATGCCGACCACGGAAGCCGAGACCATCAATGCCGATCTCCTGGCGTTTATCAAAGGCTGATGCAACCAGAGCTCGAGAGCCGCATCGAAACCAGATAGGCTGCGGTTTTCAGCAGAGCATTCCCTCGGGCCTGGCCCGAGGGAATGGGTTCCCTATTCGCGCAAATCGGGTGCCGTCCGGGACCATCTTGCGCCATTTCGCACAAGCTAGTTAGACCTCTCCATTTGCGCCAAGTGCGGCACGCCTCACCCCACGAGCTCCGGCCACGGCACGATGGTCGACTTCACCGTCTTCATCGCCATCGCGTCGCTCACCGCCTGGGCGACGCCCGCTTCCGTGAACGGATAGATCGTCTGCATCGCCTCCCACGGATATTTGTCGCGGGTGCGGTAGAGCATGTCGACGCCGAGCGGCAGGTCGTTGCCGGTGAAGCCCCAGGAGCCGAGCACGGTGAGGTCCTTGGTGCAGATGCGGTGCCACGAGGTCTCGATCGATCCGGCGTCGGTGAACTGGCCCATCTCGACATAGGTGCCGCCGTCGCGCAGCATCTCGATTCCTTCCGGGCCCGCGGTCGGATGGCCCGAGCAATCCATCACGAGGTCGGCGCCGAAGCCGCCGACGATGTCGCGCACCGCCTTGATGCGCGCCTCGGCGGTCTTGAATTGCTCAATGTCGACGGTGGCTTCCGCGCCGAACCTGCGCGCGAGCTTGAGCCGCGGCTCCTCCGGCGCGCCGACGCAGATCACCCGCCCTGCTCCCATCTCCTGCGCCGCTGCGACCGCGAGAATCCCGATCGGGCCCGAACCCTGGATCACCACCGTCGCGCCCCAGGAAAAACCGCCAGCGCGCGTGGCGCGGTTGAAGGCGCGGATGCAGGAGGTCAAGGGCTCCGACAGCGAGCCAAGTCTGAGCGACATGTCGTCCGGCAATTTGTAGATCTTGGTGCCCGGCAGCATGTCGAGGTTGACATAGACGTATTCGGCCCAGCCGCCCCACAGATGCGGCGCCTTGTCGAAGCCGAGATAGCGCCCGTAATAGACGGGCGTCAGGCACTTGTTGGCGTGCTCGGGATAGTGGACGCAGTAATAGCAGCGGCCGCAGGGCATCAAGGGCGGGATCATCACTTTCGAGCCCACGCGCAATGGCTTGTCCATGAAATCGGAGGTGAAGTCGGAGCCCGTCTCGACCAGCACGCCGCCGATTTCGTGCCCCAGCGTGAACGGCCATGGCAGCGGCTTCGGCCAATGCCCCTTCAGGATATGCAGATCGGTGCCGCAGACGCCGCAGGCGCCGACCTTGATCAGCGCCGCCCGCCTGGGAATTCGAGGCCAGGGCACGGTGCGGATGACGGGCGCGGCGCCGGGACCATCATAGGTGCAGACGCGGATCTGTTGCATGGCGAAATCCTCCCGCCCGCCTCTGTTGTCGGTTGTTCGTTGCGGGCGGATGCAACATTAGAGCCGGCCGGCCGTCGCCGCCACAGCCCCTGACATCTGATGGCCCTGCTAACCGCTCATTAACCCTGCTGGACGTAGGGTTTTGGCCGCACGGCCGGTGGTGGGTACGACGATGGCGTTGGCGAACAAGAAATCCATTCTTCCGGCAGCGGAGGAGCGTCGGCGCTTTCAGCGTGTGAAGGTGCATCTGCTCGGCCGCTACATGCTGCCGGACCGCCGCGAATTTCCTTGCCAGATTATTAACATGTCGCCCGGGGGGCTGGCGCTGCTCGCGCCCGGCATCGGCAATGTCGGCGACCGCGTGATCGCCTATCTCGACCATATCGGCCGGGTCGAGGGCAAGATCACCCGCATCATCGACAACGGCTTTGCCATGACGATTGCGGCGACCGCCCGCAAGCGCGACAAGCTGGCGGCCCAGCTGACCTGGCTCGCCAACCGCGACATTCTCAACTTGCCCGAGGATCGCCGCCACGACCGCATCGTGCCGCGCAACCCGATCGCCATCCTCACGCTCGAGGACGGCAGCAAGATGACCTGCCGCATCATCGACATGTCGCTGTCCGGCGCGGCCATCGCCGCCGAGACGAGGCCGCCGTTGCGGTCGCTGGTGTTGCTCGGCCGGGTGCAGTCCCGTGTGGTGCGAAACCTCGAGGACGGCTTCGCCCTCGAGTTCGTCCATGAGCAGATGGCCGAGACTCTCGAAGAGAGCGTTACCACGCGGTAAAGCCCGCGATCCCTCGCTTCCCGTGTTTTGCGGCGCCTCCGGGCGCCGTTTGCGTTTTGAATTCCACGCCCGGGCGCGCCGTGGCGGCCGCAATCCGGTTAACACGCACTGCGCCGGGCCTCGGAAACGCTGCGTTGGCAGCGCTTGAGATGTTAATCGATAAAATTTGATTCAATTGCAGTCGTTTCAAATTCTACTCAAATGATATTCAAGTAAAGATCGAATTTTCGGCGGTTTTTACTTTCATTCGCTTCAATTGTACTTGGCAGACTTAGCCGGTGCGCAAAATCTCTGTGCGAAACGTGGTCCCAACAAGAAACGGGGGCCACGATGGACTTTCGGGGACAGGCAAAGGGATTGGCGGTTGTCGCCATCCTGCTCACGATCGGTACGCAGGCCAAGGCGGGCGACGAGCGCGTGCTCTATGCGAGCCTTGGCGAGACGACACGGGCGCCGATCGGATGGGTCGATTTTTGTGCCGAGAACCCCGGCGAGTGCCGGGGCGGCCCGAGCGAGCCGCGCGACATCGTGATGTCGCAAGCGGCCTGGCGCGACCTTCTGAAGGTCAACCGCTGGGTCAACGACACAGTCAAGCCGATGACCGACATGGATCATTGGGGCGTAATCGAGAAATGGTCGTTGCCGACCGACGGCTACGGCGACTGCGAGGATTATGTGCTGCTCAAGCGCAAGATGCTGATCGACGCCGGCTGGCCACGCGAGGCGCTGTTGATCACGGTCGTGCGCGACAAGAAGGGCGAAGGCCACGCGGTTTTGACGGTGAAGACGGACAAGGGCGAGTACGTTCTCGACAATCAGAACGAGAACGTCGTGCTCTGGACCGAGACCGGCTACCGCTTCGTCAAGCGCCAGTCGCAGGCAGACCCCAATGTCTGGGTCTCGCTCGGCGACGGCCGCCCGGCCGTGTCGACCGCCAGCGCCCGCGACGGACGCTGAGGCCGAAACAACAGAGCTTTGAGGAGTTACGCGACCCGGTCACATCCCCACCCCTCCCCGTCCCAGACCGGTTCGCGCGCGGCCAGGCTTCCCCCAAAGCCTGGCCGCAACTTTTTTGATCGAGCACGTGTCGGGGAACGCCTTGCCGCAGGCGCAGCGGGTTTGGACGTCGGCTTGATGTTGACTTGACCTGGATCAACGCGCCCCCGTTGCGACCGCGGCGATAGTTGGGCATGAGGGACAATTGGTGGTTCATCGTGTCATTGACGGGGCTCGTCTGCCTGTTGGGAATGGAGCTTCTGCTCGCCCTGGTGTGAGGACCCGGCAAGGCCATCCGACCCATTGGGAGGCGGGCATCCTTGGCGGCTGCCTCCGCAAACATCCGTAGTTTTCTCGCAAATGGCGTGTCGCCATATTGTCACGTCATGGCTCGACACATCCTTCTCAAATGTCCGGCGACCGGCATGCACGTGCAGCACTGGCTGGCGGACGAGCCGGACGCAGCACACAATTCGTACCGGCAGATGGTCTGCCCGGCCTGCACCCGGATTCATTTCGTCAATCCGCAGACCGGCAAGCTGGTGGGCGAAAAATAGGCTCGTTGCGGCCGCGGCGGATCACCCGCAGGTTACATCGCACCGCTCGCCGGGAGCGCCCTGTGGTCAAGAAGCAACGTTAATCTTGTTCCGCCGCACGGAACCGCATTTTCCGACTCCACAAGGCTCCCCGGCCGCGCGACGCTGATATCGGCACCGGGGGCTGGGGTACATTGCGCTTCGCGAAGTGATTTCCCCGGAAGGAGCCGCCGAATTGGATCGGCGGCTCCTTTTTCGTGTGGGGCGCGGCGTTGCGAGGCGCCGAGCCTGCCCCTTTTGAACTTTTTTGCTGCAGCCGGCTTTTCAAAACCAGGTCAATTGCCGGTAGTCCCCATGTCCATTCAAGATCTTAGCGATGAGAGTGTTCTCAAGCTCTATGAGAGCATCCGCCTGCAAGTGTCAGCAGATGTTCAGGCCGGAGGCCGATATCGCCTGCTGGGCGATCCGGCCAAGGAGCAGGCCCAGCGGTTACGCGACGAATTGGAACGCCGACGGCTCAGATTCACGCCGATCGATTGGCCGTAAGCGCGAGCCGGCCCGGCATTGCCAGGCCGCCCGATACCGTTGCCTAATCGCCCCCGCCCCGCTCTAAAGACTTGCCAGCCTCGCTTTTGTCGGATTCCCTGCGCAAGTCTTAGCTTTGCGCCGGCCTGAGCAGCCGTTGCGGTTTGCCGTGAGCCGGCCCGGCGACGCGTTCCAATACGTTCACTTTCGTTTGGGGCTTGCAATCCAATGATCGACCTCGCGCGCGACGATTCCGGCCATGGCCTGTCGCGGATCGGCGCCCAGCCGATTGCGCTGGCGGCCGCCACGCTTCTCATCATCATCGCGGCTGTTGCCGCAATCGCGGTGTGGCGGGCCTATACCGGCATCTCGCCCGAGCTCGACCGGACAATGGCCGCCCGCCAGCTTCAGGCCCGCGTCACCCAGGCCTCCGAGCAGTTGGTCGAGAAGACCAAGGGGATCGAGGTCACTCAGCAGGAATCGATCGACCAGCTGCAGATGGTGCAGGACCAGCTGCACGAGATGCGCAGGCAGCTCGCCGCGCAACAGGCCGACTCCAAGCGCCTGTCCGAGCAGATCACCGCGCTCACCGACGCCATTACCGGCCTGCGGGAATCCTTCGCCAGCGCCCGGAGCTCGGAGGACTCGACGCCGGCCCCCTCCCATCACCGGGCGCTACGCGCCAGGGCGCACGCCTCCAAGGCCGGCAAATCGCGCGGTTGAGCCGGTCCCCGCGCGAGGGACGGAGCAAGGCATAGGGCAGAGAGTTTGTCCTTCGGCTGCAGCTGCCTGCAATTTTTCGCACCAGATGTGAACTAGCTCACACTCATCCGTGAAATCCCGGGGCATGTTCCAACGTACCGGAAGGCGTGAGCCAATTTCAATTTCCGGGGCTGGCAAGGTCGTCGGTGGCATACTACGCCGACGGCCTTGTTTATTTATTCCCCTCCCCGAGCGGCTTTTTTTGCATCCGCCTCGCAGGCTGGTGACTTGCCTTTCCCCGATACCTGCTCGTGAATGCGGGCGCTCGAGGCGCGCGGTGGCAACGTCCCCGCTCTCGAGCTTTGGGTTGCGCATGCAGCAAAACGGCAACGGCCGCGTGCGGGATCAGCTGGAGGGACAGACCGATGAATGCCGAAACCATTGTGACATCCGATGTGATCGGACTGACCAAGCCGCCGCCGGTCTCGCGCCGCGGCTTCATGACCGCCTCCGCCGCGCTCGCCGCCGGCTACACGCTCGCCACAGGCCCCGTCCGCGCCGACGTCATCAAGACCGACACCAGCGGGCTCGATGTCGGCGACACCAAGATCAAGGTCGGCGACGGCGAGATGCCCGGCTACTACGCCCGCCCGGCCGGCGTCACCAATCCGCCCGTCATTGTGGTGGCGATGGAGATTTTCGGCCTGCACGAATACATCAAGGACGTGACGCGCCGGCTGGCCAAGCTGGGCGCTTTCGCGGTCGCGCCCGACTATTACTTCCGCAAGGGTGTCGATCTCACCAAGATCACCGAGATGAAGGACCTGCTTCCGGTCGTCAATGCCAAGCCGGACGCCGAGCTATTGTCCGATCTCGACGCGACGGTTGCCTGGGCCAAGGCGCAAGGCGGCGACACCGCCCGGCTCGGCATTGTCGGCTTCTGTCGCGGCGGCCGCACCGTGTGGGAATACGCGGCGCACAACGGCGCACTGAAGGCCGGCGTCGCCTTCTATGGCCCCCCGGTCGATCCGCCCAATCCGCTGTGGCCGAAGAGCCCGCTGCAGCTTGCGCCCGAGATGAAGGCGCCGGTGCTCGGCCTCTATGGCGAGGCCGATACCGGCATTCCGGTCGCGCAGGTGGAGCAGATGAAAGAGGCGCTCGCGGCCAACAAGAAGACCGCCGAGTTCAAGATCTATCCCGGTGCGCCCCACGGCTTCCACGCCGACTATCGCACCAGCTACCGCAAGGAAGCCGCGGAAGATGGCTGGAAGCAGATGCAGGCCTGGTTCAAAACCTACGGCGTGCTGAGCTAGCTGGCCGATTGCCGGCGAGCGGCGTCGGCCGCCGCTCGCCGGCCAATGCTCACTCGCAGACCTGCACGATGCGATAGCGCCAGCCATGACGCGTGTGCACGCGGTGGTGGACGATCATGCAGTCACCCCCGTAATAGCCCTCGTCATAGCCGACATAGGGATAGTCGTAATCGGGATAGCCGTAGGCGTAGGGCGCGTAGAGACCGAGCCCCAAGGCGGTGCCGACCGCAAAGCCGGGCCCGAAGCCATAGCCATGGTGAAAACCGTGGTAGCCGCCGCCCCAGCCACCGCCGTGAAAGCCGCCGAACCCGCCGTGGGGGCCACCGCCGCCGAAGCCGCCATGGCCACCGAAGCCGCCGCGTGCCGATGCGGCTTGCGGGGCGACAGCCCCGATCGAGGCGATGGCCATCAACGCGATCACCGCCTTGCGCAACTTACTCATACTCATTTCTTCATGTCTCCCTGCTCCGGTCGATGCCGTGAGGACGCCTTAAGGCACGCGACAGGTGGCGAAATCTAGGACGCGCGTGCCGCGTCGAGCTTGACGCTGCTCAATTCTTTGTGCCCCATGACGGCATGCTCTGCGCCAACGCGTCAGGTCAGCCATGCGCAAACTGATCGAGTTCGATGACGACACGTTCGACAAGCTCAAGCAACTGGCCCGCGACCGCATGGGCACGCTGCAGGAGCTTGCCGACGAAGCCTTCGCCGATCTCCTGAAGAAGCACGGCATTCCGATCGATCTGAAGGACGCCTTGCGCAAGAGCGCTCGGCTGCAAGAGCCGGCGAAATCTAGCGCGCGCTCGAAAGCTGCAAAGAAGAACAGCGCGCGCTAGCTGCTTCTCATCCGGCCAAGCACATCCGGATTCACGACATTGGTCGGCGTGCCCGCGGCATAGGCGACGATCTGGTCGAAAATGTCGGAGAACTGGATCTCGTATTCTTCGCGGGTGACATAGCCAATGTGCGGAGTAGCCACCACGTTGGGCAGCTGCAGCAGCGGATCGGCCGGATCGGTCAGCGGCTCCTGCTCATAGACATCGACGGCGGCCAGGCCCGGCCGGCCCGCCCGCAGCGCAGCCGCCAGCGCGCCGGGCTCGATCAGCGGCGCGCGGCTGGTGTTGACCAGGAGCGCGGTTGGCTTCATGCGCGCGAGGTCGGCTGCGGTGACGATGTGGCGCGTCGCATCGACCAGCCGCATGTGGAGCGAGAGCACGTCGCTCTGCTCGAAAAATGCAGCCTTGCTGTCGGCCACCGCGAAACCTTCCTGCCGCGCGCGCTCACGCGAGGTTTCACGGGCCCAAACCATCACATCCATGCCGAAGGCACGCGCGTAGCCCGCGACCGCATGCGCGATGCGGCCCCAGCCATAGAGACCGATTGTCTTGCCGCGCAGCGTGGTGCCGACCCCGATCTGCCAGCGCCCGGCCTTGAGCGCGGCCGCCTGCTGCGGGATCTGGCGGACCGACGCAAGAATCAACGCCCATGTGAGCTCGGCGGTGGCGTAGGACGGCGTGCCCGCATGCATATCGGACGAGACGACAATGCCAAGCCGGGTACAGGCATCGATGTCGATATGCGGCCACACGCTGCGCTGGCTGATCAGCCTCAGTCTCGGCAATCGATCAAGCAGCGGGGCGCCAATCTTCGTGCGCTCCCGGATCAACACCAGCGCTTCGGTGTCCTTGAGCCGCTCGGCAAGCGCATCGACATCCTGCACATGGTCGTTCCAGATTGTGACCTTGTGATCCGCGAGCTTGGCAAAGCTCGGAAGCGTGCGCAGGGTGTCGTGATAGTCGTCGAGGATTGTCACATTCATGAACAAGCGCCCCCCTGCTGCTCCCGAACCCGCTCACCCGTTCAGACCATAGGCCGCGCGCCCCTCGGGGCGCGCGCTTCAACCGATCCGCTTCAGCCCTTTTTTGAAGCGCGGGCCGTTGGCGACATAGAATTTTGCGGCGCTGCCCATCCGCTCGACCTGCGCGGGATCGAGCGTCCTCATCACGCGCGCCGGCGCGCCGATGATCAGCGAATGTTCTGGAAATTCCTTGCCCTCGGTGATGACGGCGCCGGCGCCGACGATGCTGCCGCGCCGGATGATGGCGCCGTTCATCACGATCGAGCCCATGCCGACCAGCGCACCGTCCTCCAGCGTGCAACCGTGCAGGATGACATTGTGGCCCACGGTACAGTTCCTGCCGATGGTCAGGGGAAAGCCGAGATCGGTGTGGCAGGTCGAACCGTCCTGCACGTTCGAGCCCTCGCCGACCTCGATCCACTCATTGTCGCCGCGCAGCACCGCACCGAACCAGACGCTCGCTCCCTTCTTCAGGCGCACCCTGCCGATCACGGTCGCGGTGTCCGCAATGAAATAGTCGCCGTCGGCGGGAAGATCGGGCGCCTGCCCGTCGAGCTCATAGATGGCCATCAAGGTCTCCTCATCTCAAAGGAGACCTTGGCACAGGCAAACGCGGATTTTCAAGCGAACGACTAGATTTTTCCCGGCTGCCGCCTTGGTTTCAGGTCACAAGTATGACTACAATGGTCATTGTAGTTCCAGGAGCAGCCGATGAAGGAAATTCAGCTTCGCGAGGCCAAGGCGACCTTATCCGCGGTGGTCGAAGCTGCGGAAAATGGTGAGCCGACCACAATCACAAAGCACGGCCGACCGGCCGCCGTTGTCGTCTCTTACGGCGAATGGACCAAGCTCAAGAAAAAGGTTCCCTCCTTTGCCGACCTGTTGCTGGCCATTCCGCCGCTCGATACAGATGACCTGCCAAGACGACGCCCAGCGCGCGTCACTCGCAAGAGCGGCATCAAATAATGCCGGGCTACTTGCTCGACACCAATGCCCTTTCGATTCTGGCACCGCCGGCGGCCCCTGCGCCCGCTCGTGCCCGCGTATTCCGCGCATGGGTCCGCGAGCATGATGGCGACATTTTTCTGTCCGTCATCACATTGGCCGAAATTCAGGCCGGCATTTCGCGGCTCGAACGTAAGGGGGCAACAAAGCGGGCAGCCGACGTGTCGCACTGGCTAAGCGCTATTCTGGAGCTTTACCAGTCCAGAACACTCCCGCTCGCGCCCGGCGCGGCACTCGAAACCGGCCGCATGCTGGACCGCGCCATGGCGGCGGGTAACTCGCCGGGCTTTGAGGATGCCGCAATCGCCGCAATAGCCGCTGTGAATGGCTTGACAGTCGTCACAGCAAACGAGCGTCACTTCAAAGACTTCGGCGTCTCTTTCATCTCCCCACCGATTAGATGAGGATCCGGAGAATGCGCGGGTTTGAGGAGGCCTACCTATGAAGAAGCGCATGATCGCGTTCCTTCTGCTCCTGGGCCTGTCCGGGCTGGTCCTCGGCACGCTCGTGATTCGTGATCAGAATTTCAAATCCGGCTTTGCTCAGATCGCGATCGGCGCCTCGCAGGCCGACGTGAGACGGATTCTCGGTGAGCCTGATGCAGTCGTCGCGTGTGCCCACTCCGGCGGAACACCACCAGCGGGCTGTACCAAGGAGTTTTCGTACGTTACCGCGGTAACGTTCACCGATGAGTGGGTACTGTCTCTCGACGCCAATGACCGCGTCATCCGAAAGCTGCGCTATCGGTCCCCATAAGCGGATCGCGCCGATCGCTCTCCGGGTCAGAAACGCTTACGCCAACAGCCCCGCGGCGCGCAGCGTCATCAGGAAGAAGGTTCCGGACATCATGCTCCAGAAGCCGGCGATGACGGTCGCCATCATCACGAATTCGAAGCGGCGGCGCTCGACCTGCACGCCGAGCAGCGTATTGCGCATGATGATGAAGGGCGCGGCGAAGACCAGGAACGGCACGGCGGCAAAGCGCCGCCGCGTCACGCCCTCCTGCAGGAGCCCGAAGCCCGCCTGCCGCTCGGTGAGGAGCTGGTAGCCGCTGACGAGCGCGCCGGCCAGGGCAAAGCCGATGCAGAGGGAAAACAGGGAATTCAATGCTTCCGGCGACATCGACGCTGACCCCACGAACGCAACAACCAATCAACCCGCAAGCTTTGACAAAATCGCGGGCCGGCCGCCACAGCATCCTTAAGAAAAGGTTAACGTCAAGGGGTGGTCATGCGCCCAGCGGGACGCTATCGCCCGCAACCGGGGCTAAACGCACCCAGAAAACCGCAATCGCGTGCCATAGTCGCCGCTGATTCGCCTCTTCCTGTGATCTTGTCGCTCATGACGGTGTTTTCGAGTTCTCTCTCAAGCGCGCGCGCCCGGCGCCAGACCGGCCATCTCTTCCCCATCATCGCGGGCGTTGGGCTGGGACTCGCTGCGATTGCGTTCGTCGCCTATCTGCTGTGGCCGACCTGGCGAACCGAGAGCGCGGGCGAGCCGGGCCAGCTGCCGGTCAGCGTCGGCGGCACCCTGTTCAACGTGCCGACGGATGCCGTCCGCATGAAGATCCAGCGCCACTCCGGGCCGCAGGAGCGGATCGATCTCGCCTTCGACTATCCCTCGCTCACGCCGCCTCTGGCGCCGAAGCACATCACGGCCGAGATGGTGGACGAAGCGGTCCAGCCGGTCGACCGCATCTTCCTGTCGATCGCGGCCCATCACGATGCGCTGTCGCCCGAGACGCGGCTGCGCACCATCTATCCGCGCTATCTCGCCGACAGCGCGACCCAGCTCGAAAGCGGTCTCTCCATGCGCGCCTTCCGCGACGGCACGCCCTATGGCGGCGAGGACCTGTTCTCCGCTGCAAGCCCGCTCCTGAATGCGCGCTGCATGCGCGACGCGGAAACACCCGGAATGTGCCTGAGCGAGCGCCGCGTCGGCGGCGCCGACCTCACCTTCCGCTTTCCGCGCAGCTGGCTGTCGCAATGGCGTGAGGTCGCGGACGCGTTGGAGCATCTCACCGCGCAGCTGCACGGTGCACACTGACGCGAGATAGCAGATCGCGCGTCAGTGGCTTCGATCCCCGCGATTACTCGACGAGGTCGTCCTCGAGGATCGCCATCTGGAACTGGAACGAGCGATCGTCGTCCTCGTCATCGACGAAGAGCACGCCGATGAACTCCTCGCCGATATAGACCTCGGCCGAGTCATCCTTCTTCGGCCGCGGCACGACCCTGATCTTGGGATTGCCGAACACGCGCTTGAGATAGGCGTCTAGCTTCCTGACTTCTTGAACGTCCACGGCAAGTCTCCAATCGGATGTCTTTGAGATGAGAGCACGATCTGGTTAGAAAACCGGTACCCACTTTGCGCCAACGCGGCCTCCGGGTCCGGATCATGCTCGATTTTCCGGGGAGTTTTTAGGACGAGACGACGCGAACCGCCAGCCTCAACACGCACAAAAAACCCGACGAACAGCGCTTGCAAACATGATGAGAGCATGATCCGGCTCCCGCGGAGCCGTCTGATCGGAGACCTAGAGCCCGAGCGCGTTGATCATCTGATCCATGGTGCGCGACGGCTCGGCGCAGCCGGCCTCGCCGATGATCTTGGCAGGCACGCCCGCCACCGTGACATTGTGCGGCACCGGCTTGACCACCACCGAGCCCGCGGCGATGCGCGCGCAATGGCCGATCTCGATATTGCCGAGGATCTTGGCACCGGCCCCGATCATCACGCCGTGACGAATCTTGGGATGGCGGTCCTCATTCTCCTTGCCGGTGCCCCCAAGGGTGACGCCGTGCAGGATGGAGACGTCGTCGTCGATCACCGCCGTCTCGCCGCAGACGAAGCCGGTCGCATGATCGAGGAAGATGCCGCGGCCGATTCGCGCGGCAGGATTGATGTCGGTCTGGAAGACCGCCGAGGCGCGGCTCTGCAAATAATATGCGAAATCCTTGCGGCCCTTCTTGAACAGCCAGTGCGCGAGGCGGTGGGCCTGCAGCGCATGGAAGCCCTTGAAATAGAGCAAGGGGTCGATGAAGCGCGCGGTGGCGGGATCGCGATCATAGACGGCGACGAGGTCGGCACGAAAGGCGTTGCCGATATCGGGATCGTCGCGCAGCGCCTCGTCATAGGTCTGGCGGATCAGGTCGCCCGAAATCGCGGAATGGTCGAGACGGTCGGCGAGGCGATGCACCACCGAATCTTCCAGCCGGTCGTGATGCAGCACGGTCGAGAAGATGAAGGTCGCGAGTTCCGGCTCGTGATGGACGATGGCTTCGGCCTCGCTGCGAATCCGGCCCCAGATCGGGTCCAGCGTCGCCAGCCTCGCGCCCTGCGGATTGGCATGCTGCATTGCCATGATGACCTCACAAATCTCGAGCCGTCTCGCGGCGCCCTTTATACCATGCCCCCAAGACGGAGTCCTGACGGGCCTCCGCCAAAGGTGAACGGCAGTTTCCCCTCCGGCCGCGTCCAGAACCTTGAAACGGTCCATTTCCCGCCGGACGGACACCCCCAAAGCCAGAAGCGCCCCCCGGGAGCGCGGTTGTTCCAACTTGGTCAGCCTTTTTGTGAAATCAAGGCTGTGATTTGCGACTATTGGGGTATTTCAGGCCCCCCGCGGTTCCCGGCATGGTGAATGGAACGACGGGAGGCTCATCATCAACACCCGAGTTTTGCGCGCGCGGCTGGCTGGGGCCAGCGCGGTCTGGACGGCTGCGGTCCTCATTCCCCTGTTCCTGGTCGCGCCGGCGATCTGGAACCGCTATCCGCTGCTGCAATGGGACACCGGCGGCTACCTCGCGCGCTGGTATGAGGGTTACCTGGTGCCGAGCCGTTCCACCGTGTTCGGCCTCTATCTGCACCTCGGCGAAGCCTCGGGCTTCTGGCTCAACGTCGCCATCCAGGCGCTGGCGACGTTCTGGATCCTGCAATTGACCTTGCGGGTGCTCGGCCTCGCCCAGCCGTTCCGCCTGCTCGCGATCAGTCTCACCTTGATCCTGACCACCGCCCTGCCCTGGCTGTCGAGCATGCTGCTCACCGACATCTTCTCCGGCCTGTCGGTGCTGGCGCTGTTCATCCTGGTCGTGAAGGGCGACAGCGTCTCGACCCTGGAAAAGCTGTTGCTGGTCGCTCTCACCGCCTTTTCGGCGGCGACCCACAGCGCGACGTTCGGCGTGCTGTTCGGGCTCTGCCTGCTCGCCCTGCTCGCAAAGCCGTTTCTGCGCGAGCGCATTGCGCTCGGCGGCCTGGCGCAAGGCGCGCTGTCGCTCGCGGCCGGCGCGCTGATGCTGCTGTCGACGAACCATGCGCTGTCGGGGCAATGGGCGTGGACGCCGGGCGGCTACGGCGTCGCCTTCGGACGGATGCTGCAGGACGGCATCGTCGCCCGCTTCCTGAACGACCATTGCGGGCGCGAAAGCTTCAAGCTCTGCCCCTATCGCAACGAGCTGCCGGCGACCGCCGACCAGTTCCTGTGGGGGCATAGCATGTTCGACGACCTCGGCCGCTTCGAAGGAATGGACGAGGAGATGGGCTACATCGTCGTCCATGCGCTGAAGGAGTATCCGCTGTGGCAGGCCGAGGCGGCGCTGAAGGCGACCGCGCAGCAATTGGCCGATATCGCCACCGGCGAAGGCTGCACGGAATGGCTTGGCCACACCTATGGCATTATCGAGCGTTACATTCCGGCGCAAACCAAGCCGATGCGCGCCGCACGCCAGCAGCGCAAGGAGCTCGACTTCGCCGCCGTCAACTGGCTGCATGTGCCGGTGGCGCGGATCTCGATGCTCGCGGTTCTCGCGCTGTTTGCGATCGGCATCGCGCGTCGCCGCTCCGACGACATCACGCTGCTCGCGGCGACCGTGTGCTTCACCCTGCTCGGCAATGCCATGATCTGCGGCATCATCTCGGGCCCGCACGACCGCTATGGCGCGCGGCTGGTATGGATCGCGACCTTCGTTGCGCTGATCGCGGCATCGCGCTTCCTGGGCGATGAGGATGAAGCGGAGATCTCAAGCACGGCGTGACAGGAAGTCCGCGACGCCCGTCTTGTAGACCTTGTCGCCGACCGCGCGCATGTGGTCGCGGTTGGGAATGTCGAGCACCTGCGAACCCGCGATGAGCGCGCCGAGCCCGTGCGCGGAGCCCGCGACCTCGTCGGTGGTGCCGACTGCGATCAGCACCGGCACGTTGATGCCTGCGACCTCGTCCCGGCTCATCAGGCCGCGCGAGCCGCGCAGACAGGCGGCAAGCGCGCGCCGGTCGGAGTGGGTCTGCTCGGCAAAGGCGCGAAAGGTGCGGCCGACGGGATCGCTGACCTCCTCGAGCGAAGGCGCCTCCAGGGCGGCCGCCACGTTCTCGCCCGGGCCGCCGCCCTCCACCATGGCCATGCCGATGCCGCCGAGGATCGCCGAGCGCAGCCGCTCCGGCCGCGTCAATCCGAGCCAGGCCGTCATCCGCGCGCCCAGCGAATAGCCCATGATGTCGGCGCGTTCGATCGCAAGATGATCCATCAGCGCGATCACGTCGCCTGCCATCATCGCGATGGAATATTCGGCGGGATCGTAGAGCTTTCCCGACTCGCCATGGCCGCGATTGTCGAGCGCGATGACGCGCCGGCCGCTCTTGCGCAGGTCCGAGACCCAGGTCGGATAGACCCAGTTGACATTCTTGGTCGAGGCAAAGCCGTGGACCAGGAAAATGGGATCGCCCTCGCCTTCGTCGAGATAGGCAATTTCGACGGCGCCGTTGTCGAAGCTCGGCATCGCAGTTCCATTCGTTGTGAAAAGGCGGCGCTAATCTAGCGTTTCCGGAGGGGGGTTGTTTAGCCCTGAGTGCAGGCGGCTGCCATCTGCCGGCGCAGGCGCCGGGCCTTGTTCCGGTTAAGCCAGGCCTGCGTGGCCCGTTCCGTCGTCGCCTTGATCGCGGAGACGAACCCGAACAGCGCCAGCAGCGCGCTGAACAGCCACAGCGTGAGCTCGAACGCGCCGCTTGCGAGCAACAGCGCGCCGCGGCCGAGGATTTTCAGGATCGCGCGCGTGCGTCCGCCCTCGGCTTTCGCGAGCCGCGCGGCGCGCGCGACGTCCTGCGGGTCCTCGGCGATCTTGAGCGTATCGAGCGCGCCGCGCGAGCCGGCCTTTTCGGTGACGCGTCCGACATCCTTGGCAAGCCGCACCAGCTCGTCCGCCTTGTCCGCGCGAAACGCCGCGCGGATGGCGGTTGCGGTCGCGCCGGGCCGCAGCACCGAGCCGGAGGCGACCGCCTGCTCCAGCGCCGGCGCGTCGACGACCTCGCGCGCGGAGCGCCCGGCCCATGCCGCGAGCCCCTCGCCGATCCGTCCGACCTTGCGCGCATCCTTGACCAGCGACAACCCGGCCCGCAGCGGCGAGGCGCCGCCGACCGAGACATAGGTCGCCGCGGTGACCGCGAGGCCCGCGGCGGCGAGCGACAGCACCAGCCGATCGGTCTCCTCGCCCATCGCCAGGTGCTTGCCCTCGCGCAGCACGTCCCTGATATCGCCGATCACGAAGAGGTCACCGGTCACGGTGCCCGAGAGGCTTGCGGCGTCATTGGCCTCGCCGGTGACGAGCCCGCTGGCGAACCGCTTGGCGAGCTGCGAGGTGGAATTTTCTTCTGCGGCCGCATCGGTAACGCGAGAAACCATCTCGTCGGAGAGCGGAATCCGCTTCTCCTGTGCCAGCGCGACAAAGCTGCTGGCGAGGTCCGCGTCGTGAGCCGCAAGCGCCGCATCGATATTCCGCGTGATGACGCCCGGATCATTACGCAGCACGGTATCGAGCCTGACTTCGGCGAGATGCGCGGGATCGTCCTGCGCCGCCAGCAGCGCGCCGGCCTCGCGCGCATGCGGCCACAGCGCAGCGCTCAGCACTGCGCTGAGCGTGACGCATAGCAGAGCTGAACCGAGACGTGCTGCCCTCATCAAAAACCCGGGATTTTTCGTGCAACTTTCAGATAGTGTGCCGAATTTGCGACACAACGGCCCCGACGAAAGAAGGGCTTCTCTGAGAGGGCAAGATTGTGTCGAATTTGCATGAAGAAACCGGTAGCCAAGGGCTAGGGGAATCAACCCAAACTGATGGATAGGGTGCACGGTGACCGCCACCGTGTACAGTTTCGATCGGGCCCCGTCCGCTGCCACTCAAGGTGAAATTCGATGTCCGACCATGTCGTCCCGCACTTCCACAACGATGCCGGCGTTCCCGTGATCGAGATCGGCTCGCAGGAGTTCATGTGCGTGGGCGCCAATCCGCCCTTCGACCACCCCCATGTCTTCCTCGATCTCGGCAACGACAACGAGATCATCTGCCCCTACTGCTCGACCCTGTATCGTTTCGCGCCCGACCTGAAGGCCGGCGAGGCCCGCCCGCCGGAATGCGTGCTGAAGGACGTCGCCTGACGCTTCGAGCGCGTGGCCCTGACGCGCACGATTTTCATCGCCGGTGCCGGGATCGGGGGACTGACGGCGGCGCTGTCACTTGCCCGCAAGGGTTTCCGCGTCGTGGTGCTGGAGAAGGCCGAGCGGCTTGAGGAAGCCGGTGCCGGCCTGCAGCTGTCGCCCAATGCGAGCCGGGTGCTGATCGACCTCGGGCTGAAGGAGCGCCTGAAGCCGCGGGCGGTCACACCTGAAGCGATTGCGATAATGAGCGCACGCGCCGGGGGCGAAATCGCCCGGCTGCCGCTCGGCGAAGCGGCGAGCGCGCGCGCAGGCGCCCCCTATTGGGTGATCCATCGCGCCGACCTGCAGGCGGCGCTTGCCGGCGCGGTCGGGGAGCATCCCGATATCGAGCTGAAGCTCGGCTGCCAGTTCGAGGACCTCGCCCCCCATGCCAAGGGGCTGACCATCGTCCACCGCGCCGGCAATGAGCGCCGCCAGGATGTCGGCCTCGCCCTGGTCGGCGCCGACGGCATCTGGTCGACGGTGCGCAATCACCTGTTTCCGGACCAGCAGCCGCAGTTTTCCGGGCTGATCGCCTGGCGTGGCACACTCGATGCCAGGGCGCTGCCGCGCGAATACACCGCGGCCAGGGTGCAGCTCTGGATGGGCCCGAGCGCCCATCTGGTCGCCTATCCCATTTCGGCCGGCAAGCAGATCAACCTGGTCGCGGTGGTGCCGGGCACCTGGAACCGGCCGGGCTGGAGCACGGCGGGCGAGCCGAACGAGCTGAAGGAGGCCTTCAGCGGCACCCGCTGGGCGGGTGCGGCACGGATGCTGATCGGCGCGGTCGACGGCTGGCGCAAATGGGCCCTGTTCACGATGCCTGCGGGCTGCGGATGGCATGAGGGCTCGGTCGCGCTGCTTGGCGATGCCGTGCACGGCATGCTGCCCTTCGCGGCCCAGGGCGCCGGCATGGCGATCGAGGATGCGGCGGTATTGGCCAGCGTGCTGAGCGAAACGCCGCTCGAGCCCGGCAGCCAGGTCGCAGCCGCCTTGCGGCGCTATGGCCGGATGCGGCGCGCGCGCGTCAATCGCGTGCAGCAGCTCGCCCGACGGCAGGGCCGCATCTACCACATGACGGGTGCGATGGCGCTGGCGCGCGACCTTGCCATCCGCGCAATGGGACCGCAGCGCATGCTGGCGCGGCAATCGTGGATCTACGACTGGCGGCTCTAGCGAAAGCAGCGTTTGATTTTGGGAAGGAGGCCTTCCTTCGGGAAAGAAGGCCTTGCGCTAATACACTGCGCTGCCCGACCGGGATGGCGGCACGGACCTCGCCTGCGGCACGCCCGGCTTGGCAGCCGCGGACGCCGTGGCCGCGCCGGGCGGCGTCTCGCGGCATTTGTTCTTGCGCCAGGCTTCCTCGGCGAAGTGCGCCTGGCCGCGCAGCGACAGGTAGTCGTTGCGATAGGCCATCTCGGCAACCAGCGGCCCTGCCGTGCCGGTCTGGGCCTTTGCCATCAACGCTTCCAGCTCGGCCTGATGCACGGCCAGACTTTTCCGTTCGGTCTCGAGCTGCTTGCAATCCCACAGCTCGTATTTTGCAGGATCTGCGAAGGCCGCGGTCACGCTTTCATTGTCGCTCATGCTGGCGCAGCCGGACAGGACGAAGCCCAGCGCACACAAGGCCAGGGTCGCCGCAAAGCCCGACGCGACAGCAGGCGCCCGGCGCGCATCGGCACGGGGCGGAGTTCGTGGAAAGGATGCGACGACGGTCATCAATGGTTCGTAGGTCGGTGAAGGCTAAGGATTGGCTAAAGCAGCCGCTCTTGTCCGGATTGAGGCTGTCGCGGGTCGAATCCTGCCCCGGCACTGCCCTGATCGCCTGAAGCCACCACTCTTTGCAAGCACGCCCTGCCTTAATTCCACCTCCCCTGCAGCCGAAAGTTGCCTAAAATGGCTCCATTGAGTCAAGGTGATCTGTTGATAGGGCTTTGGCATGCTCGCATCATCAAAATCGACCGAAAACTTGTCGGACGTCCTGATCGATCACGCGGTCCGCAGCATCGAGGCCGGCGAGTTTTCGGCGTCTCCCTACCCTCATATCGTCTTTCGCGATGTCTTTCCGGCAGCATTCTACCGGGACCTGGTCCGAAGCGTTCCGAATCAAGGCTATGAGCCGATCACGGGCACCGGCAGCCGCATGGCGCTGCGTCTCTATGGCAGCCACCTCGCGCGCATCGAACCGGAGCTGCAGCCGCTCTGGAAGGCCGTACAGGACATGCTGACCTCGCCCGAGCTGGAAGGCGCCATCAGGCGTCGCCTTGATTCGGGCCTCAAGATCCGCGCCCGCGGCGACAAGGTGGCGAACCCGGCCGACCTGACATTGTTCGCCAAGCCCGTGATCTATCGCGACAGCGACGGCTACGAGATCAAGCCGCATCCCGACACAAGGAAAAAGGTGGTCACGATGCAGCTCTACTGCCCTGAGGACGACAGCCAGGCAGCGCTGGGCACGACCATCTACCAGGCGTCGCTCAAGGGCCTGTTGCATCCGCGCTCCTACTGCCTGGAGCCGGTGAAGACGATCCCCTTCATTCCCAACATCGGCTACGCCTTTGTGGTCCTCAAAGCCTACCATTCGCTCACGCAGATGAGCTGGCACGGCCGGCCGAAGATCACGACCGACAAGGCCCGCATTTCCATCCTCAACACGTTCTACGCGAGCGAGCAGGCCGGCTTCTGACGGAGCAGCCCGTTCTGACGAAGCAGCCCGCATCGACGGCCGCTCCATCCCGCTTCGGCCGAAGGCGGCGACGCGGATCGCCGTCCCCTTCATTTCCTTTCGCCGGCATAGCTGACCAGATTTGCTCACGTTGAGTTCGCCGGCATGGGTCTGACGCCAGACCGCACCCTTGCTATGCTGGAGAGGCAGATTGGGCAATGAACAGAAACGCGCCGAGCCAAACGCCCATCCACTGCGGTCAAGGTTCGAGAGGCGGCTCAATTGATGAGGGATTCGTCGAAGGCGTTGACTTCTGAAAGCAGAGCCCGCCGCATTGGCGGGCGAACCGCGACGGTTCAGTCTGGGGTGAGCGAACGCAGCCACGCCAATCTCGAGATGGCGCGCTCCGCCCGGCGCTGCAGGCTTTGCATGTGCGCCGCATCGTCGGAGCGCTCGGCGCCGTCGAGATAGGCCTCGACGAGGGCTTCCGCGATCTCGAGCGAATCCTTTCGCTCCAGCGCAGCTGGGAAGCTCCCGAAACCGCCGCTTTCGTCGGCCATCCGCATCGTCTCGTCGATAAGCTCCTGCGTGCGCATCGCTGTCCCCTGCTGGCGTCGCCCGATATCCGCGAGATGGGCTGCGAGTCGAAGCTCGAGCCGTCGCGCGTCGACCCGCGGCGGCGCCGCGTGCCCCGCTTCAGCGTCCGCCGTCCTGTCGTGCTCGCGGTGATAGGCGCGACGCCGTTGCTTGCGCAGCGTCGCCACGTGGGCAAGCTCCTCGCGGGCCATCGCCTCGGCTGCCTTCTTGATCTCGCCGTCTTGGGAGAATGCGGCCACATAGGACCAGAAAGCGAAGGCGCGCTCCTCGTTGCGCACTGCCATCGACAACGCCCGATACGGAGTCATCAGCCGGGAGTTCCGCATTTCAGCGGCCGTTTCAGCGTCAAAGGTTTCGGGCCCTTCCCAGCGCACCAGTGCGGGATCCGGCGCCTTGCCACGCTGCGATTGCGACCATCGCGTGAGGCTGTCGACATGCTCGCGCTCGGCTGCCGCGAGCTCGGTGAACACTGCTGACAGATCGAATCTGTTCCGACGCTTCATCTCTTCGGCAAGTTCCGCATATTTGGTTGCGGCCTCCTGCTCCATTGCACGCGCGAGCGCAAACAGCTCATCGAGCGAGCGCAGATGTTCCGCCGGTTCCGTCTTCAGCAGCAGCGTGCGTGACAGCGGCATAAGTTTCACCTGTTTGATCCAGCGCAAACACGGTCAGCTTTGTCCGAACTAGATAATCCGCATTGATCGGAGTCAATCTGCAATGGCTCGATCCATGTTTCCTGTTCGGGCTGTCAACGGCGACACCCCTACCCGCATCCAAAGCGTCAAGTTCAGCTGAAGCACGTGCCCCTGGTCGGACACGCGATTCAGCATGGGGAGCTCTTCGTGCGAGCCTTTGCCGATTCAACCCGACTGGCCGCCTGCATCCTCGCGGTTTGGCTCTCGCTGTTCGCGGCGATGGGGCCACGGGCTGCATCTGCAAGCGAGCTGTCCACCCATCTGCCGAAGATCACCCCTGCGGATTTCTTCCCGGGCGCCGACCGCTTCGGCCCGCCGCAGGGCGACCCGCCCATCGTGCCGGTCTATCGCGGCGACCAGTTGCAGGGCTTCGTCTACCTCAACTCGGACTTTGCCAACGCGATCGGATATTCCGGCAGGCCGATTCACGTCCTGGTCGGCATCGATCCGCAAGGCATCATCAAGGGGCTGAAGCTCGTCGACCACAAGGAGCCGATCGTGCTGATCGGCATTCCCGAGGCGCGCATTGTGGGCGCGGTGAACTCGCTGATCGGCAAGGACATGAAGCCGGTCGCGCAAGGGACCGAGCATGCACCGCAGGTCGACATTGTCAGCGGCGCCACCGTCACGGTGCTGGTGATCAGCGACAGCATCGTACGCGCCGCCGTGCGGCTGATCCGAACCAGCCGTCTCGGCGGCGGTGTAGCCGCTACCGCTGCAGCGGCGCAGCCGGGGCTGATCAAAACGATCGATCTGCAACACGGCGACGTCAGGGATTGGGCGAGCCTGGTCGGCGACGGTTCGGTGCGACGGTTGAACCTGACCGTCGGCGACGTCAGCGGCGCCTTCGCCAAGGCTGGCAATCCGGCGGCGGCACAAAATCCTGAGACCGACAGTGCAACCGATACCTTCATCGACCTTTATCTTGCCCTCGTTACCGCCCCCACCATCGGCCGCAGCCTGCTTGGCGAGGAGGGCTACGAGCGGCTGGAGGCGAGCCTCAAGCCGGGTCAGCAGGCGTTCGTGATCGCCGCCAACGGCGCCTATTCGTTCAAGGGCTCGGCCTACGTCCGCGGCGGCATCTTCGATCGGGTCGAGATCCTGCAGGAGGGCAGCAGCACCCGCTTCCGCGACCGAAACCATACCCGGCTCGGCGCACTGCATGCCGCGGGCGCCCCCGACTTCAAGGAAATCGGCCTGTTCGTCACGCCACCCGAATTCACGCTCGATCCGGCCGAGCCGTGGCAATTGCAGCTCTTGGTGCAGCGCGCCACCGGGGCGCGCGACAAGGCGTTCCTGACATTCGATCTCGACTACGCGCTGCCCGATCAATATCTGCGGCGCGAGCAGCAGGCGGCGACCGCGAACGCGTCAGCGCCGGCCATTGCCGGGCCCACGCAGCCGATCTCGGCCGCCGAGGGCGAAGAGCCGCTCTGGATGCACATCTGGCGGTCACAAACCATCAATCTCGGCATTGTCGCGCTCGCGATGGCGGTGCTGACCGTGATCTTCTTCTTCCAGAACGTCCTGGTGCGCAGGCCCGTGCTCCATACCTGGGTGCGGCGCGCCTACCTGCTGTTCGTGCTGGTCTGGCTCGGCTGGTATGCCAACGCCCAGCTCTCCGTGGTCAACGTCCTGACATTTTGCAACGCGCTGCTGACCGGCTTCCACTGGGAATTTTTCCTGGCCGCGCCCTTGATCTTCATCCTCTGGGCGGCCTCCGCCGCAGCCCTTCTGTTCTGGGGCCGCGGCCCATTCTGCGGCTGGCTCTGCCCCTTCGGCGCGCTGCAGGAGCTCAGCAACACGATGGCGAAATGGCTGAAGCTGCCGCAGATCACGGTGCCATGGGGACTGCACGAACGGCTGTGGCCGATCAAATACATCATCTTCCTCGGACTGTTCGGGCTGTCGCTCTACTCCGTCGACATGGCCGAAAGATTCGCAGAGGTCGAGCCGTTCAAGACCGCCATCATCCTCAAATTCGCGCGCGGTTGGCCGTTTGTGCTTTACGCCGTCGCACTGCTTGTGATCGGCCTGTTCATCGAGCGCTTCTTCTGCCGCTATCTCTGTCCGCTCGGCGCCGCATTGGCGATCCCCGGTCGTATCAGGACGTTCGAATGGCTGCGCCGGTGGTCGGAATGCGGCTCGCCCTGCCAGCGTTGTGCCAAGGAATGCCCGGTGCAGTCGATCCATCCGGAGGGGCACATCAACGTCAACGAGTGCATCTACTGCATGCACTGCCAGGAGCTCTACTACGACGATCAGCGCTGTCCGCACATGATCCAGGTGCGGCTCAAGCGCGAGAAGTTCGCGGCCATGTCCTCGCCCTCGATGCGCTCCGGCGGGGCGGCCCCGAAGACGGTGATCACCCACGCCGGCAAGCCTATTCCGGTCAGGGCCGGCACCGACCAGACCAACACCCATTCTTCATAGCCAGGAGGAGACCCAAGATGACGCGCGACGACGACGAGAAAACAGGAATCAGCCGACGACAGATCGTTGGAACCGCAGCCATCGGGGCTGCGGGCATCGCCGGCGGGCTCGGTCTGGCAAAGACAGTCGAGCCAGTGCCGGGAGCGGCACAGGCGCAAGCCCCGCGAGGCGGCGCGCGCAAGGCCGAAGTCGCTCCCGGCGAACTCGACGAATATTACGTGTTCTTCTCCTCGGGGCAGACAGGCGAAGTCCGCATCGTCGGCATGCCGTCGATGCGCGAACTGATGCGCATCCCCGTATTCAACCGCGACAGCGCCACCGGATGGGGCCGGACCAACGAATCGCTGAAGATCCTGACCGAGGGATTGACGGCTGAGACGCGCGAGCGGCTCAAGGGACATTTGAACGGCGTCTGGCAGAACGGCGATTGCCATCACCCGCACATGTCGTTCACGGACGGCACCTATGACGGGCGCTACATCTTCATCAACGACAAGGCGAACACCCGCCTCGCCCGCATCCGCACCGACATCATGAAGTGCGACAAGATTGTCGAACTGCCGAACCAGTACACCATCCACGGCATGCGGCCGCAGAAATATCCGCGCACCGGATACGTCTTCTGCAACGGCGAGTACGAAGTGCCGGTGCCCAATGACGGCAAGGTGCTCGACGACAAGACCAAGTATTGGTCGATTTTCTCCGCCGTCGACGGCGATACCATGAAGATCGCCTGGCAGGTGATGGTCGACGGCAACCTCGACAACACCGACGCCGACTACCAGGGCAAGTACGCATTCTCGACCTGCTACAATTCGGTAAAAGGCATCAACCTTGCGGAAATGACCGCCAAGGAGCAGGACTGGATCATCATCTTCAACCTCAAGCGGATCGAAGAGGCGGTCAAGAAAGGCGACTTCAAGGAGATGAACGGCGTGCCCGTCATCGACGGCCGCCATGGCTCGCCCTACACCCGTTACGTTCCGATCCCCAACAGTCCGCACGGCATCAACACTTGCCCTGATGGCATCCACGTCGTCGCCAACGGGAAGCTGTCGCCGACGGTCTCGGTCTTCGACGTGCGCCTGTTCGATCAGCTATTCGACGACAAGATCAAGCCGCGCGACACGGTCGTCGCCCAGCCGGAGCTCGGCCTTGGCCCGCTGCACACCGCCTTCGACGGCAAGGGCAACGCTTACACCACGCTGTTCCTCGACAGTCAGGTCTGCAAGTGGAGCATCGACATTGCCAAGCGGGCCTTCAAGGGCGAGAAGGTCAATCCGATCATCCAGAAGATTGACGTGCACTACCAGCCCGGCCACAACCACTCGTCCATGGGCGAGACCAAGGAGGCAGACGGCAAGTGGCTCATCTCGCTGAACAAGTTCTCCAAGGATCGTTTCCTCAACGTCGGCCCACTCAAGCCGGAGAACGACCAATTGATCGACATCTCCGGCGAGAAGATGGAGCTGGTGCACGACGGCCCAAGCTTCGCCGAGCCGCATGATGCGGTGATCGTGCACCGATCCAAGCTGGAGGGGAAAATCACAAGCATCTACAAGCGCGACGACCCGATGTTCGCGGATGCGGTCAAGCAGGCCAAGGCAGACGGCGTCACGCTGGAGAGCGACGCCAAGGTCATCCGCGACGGCAACAAGGTTCGGGTCTACTCGTTCTCCAGCGCACCCTCCTATGGCCTGGAGAGCTTCAAGGTGAAGCAGGGCGACGAGGTGACTGTCTACATCACCAACATCGATGACGTGGAGGATCTCACGCACGGCTTCTGCATCGTCAACTACGGCATCAACATGGAGATCGGTCCGCAACAGACCTCCTCGGTGACTTTCATTGCCGACAAGCCGGGCGTCTATTGGTACTTCTGCACATGGTTCTGTCACGCCATGCACATGGAGATGCGCGGGCGCATGTTCGTGGAACCGCAGAGCGCCTGACGATGCGATGCGCTCGCCACATCGCGCAATTGGGGCTGGCGGCACTCCTTGCCGCCGGCTCCGGCACGTTTGGGTGGGCCGCGCAACTTTCGGTCACGCCCGAGGAGAACGACCTGCAGGCGGTTCTCGACCGCGCCGCCGACGGCGACGTCATATCGCTGTCGCCCGGCACCTATCCCGGACCGTTGCGCCTTACCCATGGCGTCACGCTTTCGGGGACAAAAGGCGTCGTCGTTGCCGGGTCCGGCAAGGGCAGCGTCATCACAATATCCGCGCCTGATGCGGTGGTGCGGGGGCTCGATGTACGCGGGTCCGGCAGGTCGCTCGAGACCATGGATTCCGGCATCTTCGTCGAGCAGTCCGCGCGCGGTGCCGTGGTGGAGGACAATTGCCTCGAGGACAATCTGTTCGGGATGTATTTTCACGGAGCGCCCGACGCGGTGGCGCGTCACAACACCGTGGTCGGCTTGCGCCAGGCGCGCAACGGCGAAAAGGGAAACGGGATCACCGTCTGGAATGCGCCTGGCGCCAAGGTGCTGAGCAATGACTTCAGATACGGCCGCGACGGCATCTTTGCGATCACCAGCCGCAACAACGTCTTCAGTGGAAATCACTTCCAGGACCTGCGGTTCGCGATCCACTACATGTACACCAATGACAGTGAGATCAGTGGCAATGTCTCCAAGAACAACATTATCGGCTACGCCCTGATGTTCTCCAAACATCTTGTCGTGCGTGACAACGTCTCCGACCACGATCGCGACCGCGGCATTCTCTTCAACTCGACCAACGGATCGGAGATTACCGGCAATACCGTAATCGGCGGTCCGCAGCCCGCCGAACGCTGGGCGACAGCGGACAACCGGGTCGCCGAAGAAGGCATGCCGCAAACGGAGGCCGCGTCGCCCACACCTGCTCGCGACGCACGGATCGGGCCGGAAAAATGCGTCTTCATCTACGACACCAACAAGAACCGGATCGAGCGCAATTGGTTCGAGGGCTGCGAGATCGGCGTTCACTTCACCGCCGGTTCGGAAGGAAACGAGATTACCGGTAATGCCTTCGTCAACAATGCCAATCAGATCAAATATGTCGGGTCGCGGCATCTCGACTGGTCGAAGAACGGTCGCGGCAATTACTGGAGCGACAACCCGGCGTTCGATCTCAATGGCGACGGCATCGCCGATACGGCATACCGTCCGAACGATCTCGTCGATCGCCTGCTGTGGACAGCGCCGACGGCGAAGGTCCTGATCAACAGCCCCGCCGTGCAGGTGATCCGCTGGGCACAGGCGCAGTTTCCGGCACTGCTCCCGGGCGGCGTCGTCGACAGCCATCCGTTGATGTCGCCGCCGCTGCGGCAGGACCTGGCCGGAGGCGAGCGATGAACGCCATGGTTTGCCTTGCCAATGTCACGAAGCGCTACGGTCGCCTCGAAGCGGCGCGAGACGTGTGCTTCGATCTCGGGCAAGGCGAGATGGTGGCGCTGATCGGCCATAATGGTGCCGGCAAGACCACGCTGATGAAGCTCATGCTTGGCTTGATCCGTCCGACAAGCGGGTCCATCGCGGTTCTCGGTGACAATCCCGCTGCGGGCCAGTTCGCCGGCCGCCGCCATATTGGATATCTTCCGGAGAGCGTGTCCTTCGATGCCGCCCTCACCGGCCGCGAGACGCAACGTTTCTACGCCCGGCTGAAGCGGGAGCCGGTTGCGAAAGCGCTGGAGCTGCTCGATTTCGTCGGGCTGGGCGCGGCTGCGGCCCGGCGGGTCGGCACCTATTCCAAGGGCATGCGCCAGCGTCTGGGGCTCGCGCAGGCGCTGATCGGCCGGCCGCGCGTGCTGCTGCTGGACGAGCCGACCACCGGGCTCGACCCCGAGCTGCGCCAGACCTTCTACGAGGTGATCCAGCGGCTTGCTGCCGAGGGCACCACGGTTCTGTTGTCATCGCATGCGCTCACCGAGCTCGAAGAGCGTGCAGGGCGCGTCATCATCATGAACCGCGGCATCAAGGTCGCCGACGGCTCGATCGAGCACTTGCGCAACCTCGCGCGGCTGCCGACCAGGATCCGGCTGAAGGTTGCCGGGCTTGCGCCAGGCGAGATACCGTCGTGGCTGCCAGCGAGCGCGCCCTGCCGGCGGCTGAACGGCCATGTCGTCGAGATCGACGCCGCGCCGGAGCACAAGATCGAGCTGTTGCGCTGCGCCACGGCGGCGGGGACGGCACTCGAGGACCTCGATGTCGTGCCGCCAAATCTCGACGAGCTCTATGCGCATTTCCTGCGGCAAACGGAGGCACCGCAATGAACGTCCTGATCGTGGCACGCAAGGAGATCCATCAGGCCGTGCGCAATCGCTGGGTGCTCGCATCAACGCTCCTTCTCGCCGCTCTGGCGCTTTCGCTGGCCTTCCTCGGCAGCGCGCCGACCGGAACGGTCGGCGCCCGCGCGCTCGACATCGTTATCGTCAGCCTCTCTAGCCTCACGATTTTCCTGATCCCGCTGATCGCACTTCTCATCTCGCATGATGCGATCGTCGGCGACATGGAGCGTGGCACCATGCTCCTGCTGCTCAGCTATCCGGTGGCGCGCTGGCAGGTCCTGCTTGGAAAATTCCTCGGACATCTCGCCGTCCTCGCCTTTGCGACCAGTCTCGGCTACGGACTGGCGGCGGCAGCCCTGGTGGCGAGCGGAAGCCGCGTCGATTCCGACAGTGTTGCGGCATTCGCCGCCATGATCGGCTCATCGGTGCTACTTGGCGCGGTATTCGTCGCAATCGGTTATCTGGTGAGCGCGCTGGTGCGCGACCGTGGCACGGCCGCCGGTGTCTCGATCGGCCTATGGCTGTTTCTGGTCTTGATCTACGACATGGCGCTGCTCGGCCTGCTCGCGTTCGACCAGGGCCGCAACGTCTCCGCGATCGCGCTCAACGTGATGCTGCTGTTCAACCCGACCGACGTGTATCGGCTGCTCAACCTGACCGGGTTCGCCAATGTCAGCGCGTTCGCAGGCATGGCCGGTCTTGCCCAAAGCACGTCGTTGTCCGTCCAACTGCTGCTGCTGGCCTTGCTGTTATGGATGGCGGTCCCGCTGGGCTTCGCCGCATTGGCCTTTTCGAGGAGGGAGCTATGACGCGCCTCGGCCTTGCCTTCGCGCTGCTCGCTGTGATTGCCGGATGCCAGAAGGACACGGCCAAGCTCCCCTTGCCGCAGAAGATGACCCTCGAAGCCGTCGGGCACTACTGCGGCATGAATCTGCTGGAGCATCCCGGACCGAAGGGACAGATCTTCGCCGCAAGCCTGATCGAGCCGGTCTGGTTCTCCTCCGTACGCGACACCATCGCCTTCACCATGCTGCCGGACGAGCCGAAGGACATCCAGGCGATCTACGTCTCCGACATGGGCAAGGCGCCGAGCTGGGACAAGCCTGGCGCCGACAACTGGATCGAGGCGCGGAAAGCCGTGTTCGTCATCGGCAGCCGCATCAAGGGGGGCATGGGCGGCGACGAGGCCGTGCCGTTCTCGGATCGCACCGCCGCCGAGAGCTTCGTCGGCAAGAACGGCGGCCGCATCGTCAACTTCGACCAGGTGCCGCGCGACTACGTGTTGGCATCGGATAGCGCCAAGGAGAGCCCGCCCGCCGATGACGTGGCGGCCCCGCAGCGGGCGAGCGATTGAGGAGGGCTTCATGACCGGCATCATCTCGCGGCGACGCTTCGTTCGCATCAGTGCCGCAGCGGCAGGTCTCAGTCTTCTGCCGTCGCGAGGCCCCGCCCACGCCGGGGCAGCACGCGTCACCTGGCGCGGCACGATGCTGGGCGCCATCGCGACCATGGAGATCCACCACGAGGACCGGACAGAGGCGGAACGGCTGATTTCGGCGGCCTGCGCCGAAGCACGCCGGCTGGAGCGATTGTTCAGCCTGTACCTGCCGGATTCGGCGCTGGTCGAGTTCAATCGGACGGGCGTCCTCGTCGACCCCGCCGCCGAAATGGTCGAGTTGCTCTCGAGATCGCAGCGCTACGCCGAACTGACCGGCGGGCTGTTTGATCCAACAGTGCAGCCGCTGTGGCAACTTTACTCGAGCCACTTCTCGCAGGAGCATCCGGATCCGGCCGGCCCGGCGCCGGCGGCCATCGAAGCGGCGCTCGCGCGCGTCGGTTACAGCCGGCTGACGATCGGCCGAGATCGCATCGTCATGCCGCATGGCGCGGCGGTGACGCTGAACGGAATCGCCCAGGGCTATGTCACTGACAAGGTCGTCGACCTCCTGCGATCGGAAGGGATCGATCACAGTCTGGTCGATATGGGCGAGACGCGCGCCATCGGATCGCGTCCGGACGGCCATCCCTGGAACATTGGAATCGCCGATCCCGATGTCGCGGGGCGGACTGAAGCGGTGCTTCCGATCATCGACCGCGCGGTCTCGACATCGGGCGCCTACGGCCTGCGGTTCGATCCGGACGGCCGCTTCAACCACCTGTTCGACCCGCGCACGGGCGGCTGCGCCAGCCTCTACCGCAGCGTGACGACCGTATCGCGCAACGCGACCGCTGCCGATGCGCTGTCGACAGCCTTCAGCTTCATGAGCGCGGATCGAATAAGCTCGCTGCTGGCAAGGGTGGATATCGAGCGCGTCCACCTGATCGATGCCGCAGGAACCCCCTCAGACCTGGTCGCCTAGGCGCATTCCAATGGCCAAACAAGGCTGCTGGCACAAAGGCGAACAACGCCAGTCACGTTCTTGCGCCGATGGAAAACACGAGGGTCTTGCTGGAAAAGGTTTGCGGCTCTGGGCTGAAAAAGTTATGGAAATCAACGGGCGGACGTGGCGGAACTGGTAGACGCAAGGGACTTAAAATCACATCGGCTCGCTGAAATCCCTCGTGAATTTTGTCAAATGCCGCTCAAGATCGCGATGCAGGACGATAGAACAAAGCACGATTTGTCAAACGTACCTTAAGTTGAGCATATCGGCGGAGCCCCTATACCGGGACGCCTTCACTGCGATAGCCATGGTCATTGGCCTGCTTGCGCTCGGCTAGACCCGCCGTACGACTATTGATCCAAGCCGTCTGTCACGTAGCAGGCCGACCGCTAGGTGATCGCTTCGGCTAGGGTGCTGCGTCCCGAACGCAGTGCATATTTCTTAAGTTATTTATTTTTCTTGATGTGGCAGATGATTTCGTCACGTTCTGTTCACGCTCGTTTCACCCAATTCGTTGCGATTTCGTTGCGGCGTTCTCGGTGAGAACAGCTCTTACTTTCCCGATGATCTCGGCCTAACAGCTCGCTTCTTGCCTGGGCGTACTCCGCGAAGCCCCCCTGAGAACCCAATCGTCAAGATAGCCGGCCTGGCTGTCTGCTTTTGAAATCGATCGGTGCAACTCCCGTCGTGGTGGGAACGTGTGGCCGGCAGCCAGGCCGCCAAGATCAAGAAAGCCGAGGACGCGTGCGAGCGCGTCAGGGCGGCCGATGACGACGCCCGGGCGGGCGAAAAGAAGCAGGCCGAATGGACCGGCCTCCTCGCCACTGCCCACGAAAGGCATGTGGCGGCGGCGGCGCCAACCGCTGAAAATGCGGCCCGCAATATCAGGATCGTCAAGAAGGCCCGTCACATGCTCACGATGGATCCACGCCTCGCCAGCAACGGCCCGTTTGCGTTCATTGCCGAGGCCGAGCGGCGCATCAGCCGTCAGCAACCGTCCCAGTATTCGCTTGAGGACAAAGATCACCCCCTGCCCACCGGCGAGGATCCGCGCCAGCAGTCAACAGGTGGGGCATTCCGCTCAAGTTCGGATAGCGGCTAGTCTGACGGGCTCAGCAGGGTTTTCCCGATCAGGACGTCGTCGCCATCCTTTTGCAGGTCGGGCAGAACGCCGGCGCATGGCACAGAAAGCTTGACCTGGCTCAATCCTAGCTTGCTCCGGGGCGTCAGCTTGAGCGAATCAGGTAGAGATGAAACGAGTGGATGAAAAAATCCGAGGCACGGATGAATGGGCCTGCAATACTCGTTCGAACATTGTCGTCGGCCAGCATCCGCGACCGCTATGGTAACGCTTGGCAGTATCACTCGCGTAGTGATCACCATTCAAAGATTGGTTGCTGGGGCGTGGTCTTTGATTTGCTGGTGTCTACTCCACTTCTGAGGCGCCACGTAGAAGCAGGCGCAGTTTGCTTCGGCATCAATCACGAAATGCGAGACTTCGTCCACGACCGTAAGAAAAACCTCGATCTCGTGCTCTGCACGCCTGGCGGTCCCACAACAAGCGAGACTTTGGCAAGCATCGCGGCGGATTACAAAATCAAGCTGACCGAAAAGGAGCGAATCGCGTTCGAAGAACTTCCGCCCCTCACTCGCGCGCCGGTCGGTTCGGTGCTGATGGCACTCGAAGCCAAAGCCTGCATGACGGCGCATCAACGTGCCCTTCCTCGCCTGTATGACGAGCTAAATTCGTCCCACCTTACCGTGCACGGAGCAAGTGATCAGGCGATTGCGGTGGCTTTCACCATGGTAAATGTCGCGGATACTTACCTCAGCCCGGATTTGAATAAGAAGAACAGATCATCTGATCCAGCGTGGAGCCAACATAAACAGCCGCGTGATGCTCAGCTCGCAATTGATAAAATAAAGCAGCTTCCGCGTCGTTCGAAGGTAGGCGACGTTGGTTATGACGCCATGTCCATCGTCGTGATAGACATGGCAAACGACGGGAGTGCTGTTAAGCTCGTCGAGGGGCCGCCCGCGCCGTCCAAGGGCGACATCTATAATTATGAAAGCATGATTGCTCGGCTATCAGGTATCTATGCTACGCGGTTTAAGGACCTTAGCTAATTTGTCTCGGATCCGATCCTGTTGACATTCCCAGATAATGATCACGCGATAACCATCCCGCCGGAGATGGGTTACGCTGCGAGCGTCTCTACGCCTGTTGTCGTGAAACTTGGCGATCCAAAATTTCCGGTTGGATTTTGGCACTGTGGCTTTGAGACAGCCTGTATGATGATGCCAAAAGCACCCGTTTACAAAGATGGCCCAGCGCCTGGAGCTATTCGCGAAATCTGGACTACCGGGAAGCTTCTTGACGTTCTTGCGATAGCGGAGGCCTAGATCGCATAACACGGTCGCAACGATCTTTTCGATCTTTGTTCCCTTCTGCCTTATCCGCGCCATTCGCGCGGATGTTTCGGGATCAGGGCGTGCCGCTTTCATTCAGCAGCAATGGCGAACTTGGTATCGCTCGCCTTATCAGGCGCCTCCATCCGATGGAGATGCTCGCGAAGTCGATCCTGAAAGCCGTCGGCAAAGCGTAGTTTTGCCCGCTCGGTCCTCGAAAGGAATCCCCGTGTGGCACGCGCCGAAAGGAGTTTTCCATCATGACGGAGGAATTGAGCTAAGGCTGATCGCGCTTCCCATTTTGGATACGAGTTGATGCGAACTGCATATCGGCCGTTGCCGTCATGGCGCGCCGCCGTGGGCCACCTGCCATTCGCAGGAAGCTCACCATCTCGACTGACGTCATACTTGCCCGGTCGAGCTAGGCGTTTGCCCAACCATGCTGCAACCGGAACTGTGACAGCGTTCCCGACGAGCGACCAGCGAAGCGAAGCGCGAGAGACTTGCTCTGCCGGACGGGTCCAATTTTCGGGAAAACCTTGAAGACGCTCTGCATCCCGAATGTCGGGGGTAATGACATCCCCTGACGGCAACAAGATCGCGGGAGGAGAGGCGATCCCTACGGTCGAACCGTTCTTCAATGTAGGAACCGAATCAGGGGCCCACCCCAGGCCACGGATTCCTTCGGTCCAATAGAATCCGTGAGCGTACGCATCGAGATTGGTTGGGACCAAACGTGGCTCAGCTTCGTCCGTTAGAATTACCGAAGCAGGATCGATTTCAGTCGTTGTGGCGACGAAAAGCACCCGCTCCCGCCGTTGCGGCACAAATGAGAGACTATTCACGACTCGGTAGGCCCAGCGATAGCCGCGCTCCTCAAATGCTTCGACCAGGGTTCGCATGCCGCTTCCCTTGTCCAGCTGCAGCATGAATGAAACATTCTCAAGCACGACCCAAGGCACGCGCCGGCGATCGAGCAAACGAAAGATTTCACCCACTAAGCCTGACCGCGAGCCTCCGATGCCCAGAGTTTGACCTGCTTGGCTAAGATCCTGGCATGGAAACCCGCCTGTTATGAGGTCAACTTCCGTTGGAAGCGCCTTGAGGTCTCGAACGTCCCGTTTGCATGGAACGTCGGGCATCTTAACTGCGAGAACGGCCCGTGCGGGTTCCCAAATCTCGCATAGCAGGCTTGGTTCATGCCCCGCCGCAATAAGGCCGCGCTCGAATCCCCCGACACCGGCAAACAACCCCGCAACCTTCACTTCCCACCCCAACCAGCGAATCGATGAATCGAAAGCTAACACGTTCTCATTATGTTCTCAATTCCTCAATCCAGCCTGCAGGCAAAGAAAGTGCCGTTCCTACCGTTTTCCACTAGAAATGGCTCCTGGATGGCGCGAAGTTGGTCTGGAATTGAAGCCATGGGATCGAACGGAACTGCTCCCGCGGAGATCCACGATCCAACCCCCTGATCGAAAAAGATCGTACCCTGCCCTCGGGCCGTGCGGAAACTGAGACGACGGCGATGAGGCAGATCTTGATGAAGTCCGAGCCTCGCCCTAGGGGAGATTCCCTTGAGGAGATGTTCGAATATCACCCTGCGAGCATCCATGTCCGGCCAATCATCTCTCACTGTCGTTCCGATGCGAGGACGGCGTTGGTCACGTCGTTGTAGCAGAGTGTCTACGATGATCTCGGTGCTTGGGTCGGAAAAGCCCGCCAACAGCTCAGAAACAAGCCTTACCACGAGCGGACTAAAGAGATATCGATCTGAATACTGCAGTTCGATGCATGGCGCGGATAGTACCTCAGCAAGCGTTTGGTTTCTGCTCGCTAAAAGAGCCGTCAACCGCTTTCCGAAGCCCTCGACCGGTCCATCGATTTCAGCGCCGACTTCGAAGATCGTCTCACGTACTCTCTCGACTAGTAGGGCGTGTGGATCGATATTTCCCATGCCGTCGTCAGCCGCTCGGTCCAAGCTGCCCCGGACGACAGGAGCGTCCGTTGTGCAGGCCCAATTCGAGCCGATGGAATAAGCAGCAGAATCGAGCGATCGCCAGGCGAAGGCTCTCTCATCTGCCGTGATCACCGCCAAGAAATTCGCGTTCTGAGGCGACATGTTGCGGAGTGACGCTCTTGTTCGCTCTACCAAAAGAGCAATCCGTCGGCGTGTAACCGCGTCTGCGTGCTGCAACGTTGTCTCGTCTACTTCGACTGACACGCCGCGCCTGCGAGCGCCCCACCGTTCTAAGACAGGAGCAGCCGGCCATCTTTCGAAATCCCATCCGACTGGGTCGCCGTGCAGCATCACTTTCAGCTCCGCAGCCGGGTTCGTCGCCATCCAATCGTTCAGAGCGTCCGCCAGAGCTGCGGACTCGTACACCGTGCTTGCCCCAAAAAGGCGGTGCTGCTCAGGAATCGAAATTCGCGAGAGTGTCTGTACGAGCAGAGCATAGGCACCCAAGCGATCCGTCCCCTCAACGGTGTGCTGCGCGTCCGGTGCGAGAACGCAACGCGGACAAACCCTCACCGCATCGCGGTCTCCACATCGACCCACCGCCGTGCAGTCGAGGAAAGTGAGCGCCTCCCTCAAATACCCTACTGGATCGCGTGCGACCGCCGCCGAGAAACCCGCTCCTCCGCTAGCCCTGTCAAATATCACTGCGCTGTAGGAATCTAAGCCGCGGCCGTTTGGAGCAGCTGGCGCGGCAAAGCCCATTTCGTCAGCATCGATCCCGAGCTTCTTCGCTGCGGCTTCACGAAGCGCAAGGGCGATCGTCAACGCTACGTCCCTTAAGCGACAATCATAGAGCTGGATTTCGCAAACGTCGGTTCTTATTTCGTGGCCCAAATACATGTTTCGCACGACAGCAAATGGCGAAAACTCAGGAGCACCGGTGCAGGTCTGACCATCGGCCGCGGTCGGTGCCCCACGCAATGGTTTATGGCCCGACAATCTAGCGCCCCCCGCCTCCTCTCGCTCGGCTTCGGATCGGCCGCAATGAAGACAAATCGCGTAGCCATGCCTGCGCTCTCCGGGATTGAACCAGAAAATCGTACCATCTGTGCTCGCGCGTACTCGACCTATTCCTGGGTCCGGCAGTGACCGCCACGGAGCCTCTCGAGCCGAAACCCATGGGTCGATGACCATCGATCCTCCAAGGTCGGATGGATCGTCGTGCACTTTGAAGCGGACGTCGACGGAGAAACCGCCAGGGGTTAGATATCGAATTGCTGTAAAGTTACTTGATCCGCACTCGACGCAGGGCGTTTGGCTAACCGCAGATGGTTTCGAACTCAGAGCGCCGCAGGTCCTACAAGACCACATCGTCCTCAAGCTTTGTATCTCGCGCAAACCTTCCTGTGAAACAGGCCTCTGCCAGTTGAGAGTGACGCCTCCGGACTCACGAACGACACCGTCTACAATGATCCCGCGGCCGGGCGCATATTCATATATTCCGACTTCACGTGACCGCGAAGGATAGCCGCGACCAAAGCTTCGCTCTGGAAGCTCTTCGCCCTCCTCCATTCGTCGCTTTTTTGCCGCTCTCTCGCTCGCCGTCTCGGTGACGAACTGAACCACATCGGTTGGGAACCCGTAGGATGGAAGAAACCCTCTGCCGGCCAATTCACCCAATAAATACCCTCGCTCCAGACGAAGTCTCTGAACCTCTCGCGCCCTGTTGATTGCCGCGAGCTCGACATCTCCAGTCAGGCCTTCCGAGGTGGCAGGCGCAAGCGCTTGCCATTCGGCCTGAATCTCGGAGTGTATCCGGTCCATGCGAGCTCTGATTACTTCAATGAGATCCCAACCCGGTCTGACGGGCGTACCAGCCAACAACGATGCTAGCCCTTCCGACAGCGTCGGAGCCGAGGGGACGGTATCGAGCCAAGCCACAAAGGCTGTGGCCGGTGGCGGATCAGCCGGCAAGTTCGTCTCGACCGCGAGACCAAAAAAGGCCTGATTAGTCAGTTTGTGCAATTCCGATCCAAGACTCGAGAGAAATTCTGACAAGAGGAGTGCCGCGGCCTGACGCGTTGCGATGGTCGGGCTGTCAAGACTTACCCGAGGCGTTCGCACCTGACGCTGGAGATACTCGATCGGATTCGAAATCGTCATTTGATCGAGTGGACGATTCTTGCAGAGCGTAAGTCCTACTGCGATCGGCTGACGCTGCCGCCCTGCCCGACCGACCCGCTGGCGATAGTTCGCAATCTCCGGCGGGGCATTCGTATTCAGCACCGCCTCGATGCTGCCGATATCGACACCCATTTCCATGGTGGTCGAACAGCTAAGAACATTGATCTTGCCAGCCTTGAACTCTCTCTCGTACCGGCGAAGTGTTGCACTCGGCTGCTGTGCAGAGTGTTCAGCCGCTCGTATCCAAGGTAAGAATTTTGCCGCACGATCCTGCTGATCGCCCCATTGTCCAAGAAATCGAAGCGACACAACCGTTGGATCGGTCGCCAGCCATTGGTCGATCTGATCCTCAGCTACTAATTGCCCGACAGAATCACGGCGCCAGGGGTATGGCGGGCGAGGCATCGTAATGGGCGTCGCGATGGGGTGGACACCGTCCACATCATAAGCGCTTCGTCCCCTGAGGGTGGTGTCCAGCACTCTCCTCGTTGTCGGACACCAGAATGCCCTGTCGACCCGGGCAACAGCGAGGTCGCCCAGCTTCAAACGGAAGCCATTATCTGTAGCACTCAAAAAACGAAAGAGTTCTCGCCAAGCCGCCCCAAGAACTTCATCCACACTGTCCCTGTCGGCGCGACTGTCGGGATCGAGCTGCAGAGCTTGAAACATCAGCCGAACGACGCGCGTCAGCCTCGGGCCTTGCGCGTTAGGCCAGAAACGCACATATCGAGTCGGTCTCTCCCCCGGGCTCCAGGGTTTGACCTCAATATGACTTTGGCGCCGGTCGATCCAACTCAACCACCATCGCGGAAAGTCGAGAGCGACGTTGGTGCGCAAGAAGTGCGTGACCAAGAGACGAAGTAGATCGCGCCAATCTTCGTCGGTCATGCCAATCCGCTGCGCCGCCGCAGGCACTCGCGGCTCCGCTCGGTCGATTCCTGGCAGCTCAAATCGAAATAGTCCGAGCGTCTCCGCGGAGTTAGCACGGACCGGCCTTCTCATTGCTTCTCGGTATAGCAGGAATTCAGCGAGCACCTCTGGATCTTGGAAGCGTTCATCTCGGTTGGTTGTGGTCCAAAGATCCCTCAGAAAGGTATTGACGGTGGTGTGCGATGCCAACCGTTGGACTAGTTCGCGCCACCGCTTCGCCCCACCATCAAGCATCGCCGATCGCTCGCGCTCGGAGTCATCAGCCAATCGTGTCAACACTGGATCGTTCGGAAACTCCCTCAGGCGCGCAATTCTGGTATTCAGCGCTTCAAGCTGTTGTTGATCAACGGGACGGGATTCTTGCACGAACTGATAAATGAACGATCGTACAAACATACGCTCAGACGCGACCTGCACATTGGCCGCATGCCTCGCCGTACCCTGGCGCGCATCCGTAAACGTAATGAGGCGACGCCCGTCAAACGGAAGCGGCTCAGGGGCAGCAAGCTCCGGCGATAAATCCGCAAGGAAACCTGGAGTGATCTGGGCCATCAAGAATGGCGCACCAGCAGCGACTGGCCGCAATGCACCGCGACTCGGATCGAACCGATGTGGCGCGCGTGCACAGCACGGACATTCCAGGATATCCCGACTTGCGGCGAATACGAGGTTTGCGTTCTCGTCCAATTTTCCCGTTTCCAACTCCAGGTTCAGCCGACGCGAACCCGGTTTCGGGGGATAGGTAAGATATCGACGAGAGACAACCGTCGGGGCGTCTATCGTAGTCCCTTCATCGTCTTCTTCTGCATCTTCGCCCGGATCCTCTCGCTCGAGAGTCTGCTCAAATTCATCCTCTTCGTCGCCTTCGCTCCACGCCGCAATTCGGGAACCACCATCAAATTCTTCGGCTCTCAACGCTCCTTCGCCACAAAGCTGGCAGAAGACCCACTCCAATACGATCGACCCGCAGTAAGGACAATGTTCGCGAGTCTCCGAGAAAATCGCCCCATAGTTCCAATCGGAGCCATCCACTCCACGTGCAGGACTTTTTGAGCAACTAGGATTTATGCACGCCCAGAGGCCGTTCACTGTACGATGAAATAGATGAATTCGGTTCGGAAGAATGGAGTCTCCGCCGATGGTGATCATCGCCGGATCAGCCTGAGGATCCCTTGCCCTAGCCGCTTCCACGAGAAATCGCGTGGCATCGCCCCCTCCCAAACCAAGCGCTGCCACCTCCTGCGCCCAGGCGCGCCACGAGTAAATCTTCCCGGACCGAAGTTCCTCGCGCACGGCTCGCAACCTCTTCGATCGGGCCAGTACGCTCCCGCTGTCCAGCGGATCAAGCTCAGAAAGGTCTCTTGCAGGAAGTTGATCACCCTCATGAAAGGTTGGCATTGGCGGCAATGGTGCACGGTATCCCTCTACAACATCCACTGCATCACGCGGCGCACCGGAAAGGTCACAGAGAAAATCGTGGAGCTCCGCCTTCGCATTGGCTCCGCCAATTGTGGCCGAGGTCGCCACATAACGGAGTTGATCGGGCGTCCGGCCAAATGCTAACGCAACGCGTCGAAGCAGAAGCGCAACTTCAGCGGCTTGCGCCCCCATGTACGAATGAGCCTCGTCGAGAACGATGAAGTCCAGCGTGCCCCGAGACAGTGCCAAGATCGGGGCGTCAACTTGACGGATCAGCATGTATTCCAGCATCGTGGCGTTGGTCACGAGCACCGGTGGCGGCGACGCCCGCAGCGCGGTGCGATCGCCAACACGCCAAGGTCGCTCGGCCCTGACAGAAGCTCGCGCTGTCTCAGGTGTCTCGCCGTTATAGAGGCAGTACCGTAGGCTGCCTCCGAACGGTTCGAACCAACGTTCTAACCGCTCCTCTTGGCTGCTGATCAGAGCATTCAGCGGATAAAGCAGTATCGCGCGCACTCCCTCCAGTCGCCTTCGCCCTCCGTCGGACAGCCTAATGAGCCGATCGAGGATCGGCGCAAGAAAGCATTCGGTCTTACCTGATCCCGTGCCGCTGGACACAATGACCGAACGCGCATTTGCTGAGCTCAGGTGCTTCCAAGCCTCTGCTTGGTGAGCGTAAGGCGGGTATGATACGGAATTGAGCACCTCTGTTGTCCGACGATCGAAGACCCCGTGTTCGAGCCCTGACCATCCTCCCTTCAGCGGGAGCCAAGGAAAGGCACCTTCGACGAACGGCTCGGCAATGAGAGAGCCAGGATTGCCGGCCGGCGCTCCCCACACGCTACGCAAGTAGCTCGCCAGCGTACGAGACCGGGGGCGTAGCATCCCAATGATGGCGTCGGCCGCCTGCTCGGGCAACCGCGTCATCATGCGATCGAGATCAATCATGCTCGCGCACTTTCCTTAGTGTCAAAACCATGAAGCGCTTCATCTATGCCGATCGGCAAAACCGTTTCGAAATACTCAGGGTCGTACAACCACGCGTCACGACTATGCCGTACCTCCCTTTCATCGAGCACGACTCTTCGTGTCGCGTGATCCGCGACGAGCAACGGTGCCGCGATGACCTGCGCAAAGCTTGCGTTGTAAGGCTCGAAGTACAATCGCCTTACCGACAGACTCTTTGAACTGAAGATGTCTTGCGGCGGTAGAGTATCTTCATCATGCCGGCTGATGAGTCGATCCACCTCCCTCCGAATTCCGTCACTGCGACGGGTCTTTCGGAGGTGAAGTGCCGTCCCATCAACCGGCTTCTTCTGGCGCGCCATCTCGGCAGCGATACAAAGAAAGACGAACTTCGCATGTCCCGCCAGGTCTGGTCTCAAGCCAACGATATCGTCGAGCGCGATACTCACGCTTCGAACAGCTACGGTGCCGTCGTCGATTCCTACTGCGGCAAGTTTCTCTCCAACCTGCCGCAGGTTAGATGAAAAGGCCTCAAGCCAATCGTGAATCGAGGTGGAGCACCACAAAAACGGCAACTCGCGTTGCAGATCCAGCAGGGCGGCGCGTTCGGTCAATGAATCGCAAGACGCCAGCAGTAAGACGGCGAGTTTCGGACAGCGACCGAGAAGTCTCAATGCGTCTAGCGAGGAAATTGGTAGCCCCTCGTTCCTTGAGAGGACTAGAAGGTCAATGATCGTTCGACGATCCTCTAACGAGAGCAGCTCCGGCTTGGAATAGATCCGAAGAAATGAGCTCTCACGCAGATCTGACGCCTCGACCTCGATCGCTCGCTCCAGGTCGGTATTCTCAGTCGTTGTCTTCCTGGCTGGTGACGGAACGATCCTCGGCCTTATCTTGGTTCCCCCTCGACGCCTGCCAAATATCAACCATGGCCCAGGTGGTAATTTGGCGGAAAGCTCGGACCTCATAGCGGCCTGATTCGCAGGAGCCTCAATGCGAACCGTTCCAAGGGCGGGACGACCAAGGCAGATGGCCTGAACCTCGAGTTGGTACAGGCTACCCAGCACGGCGAACGCATTTTTGGAAGGAGCATTGAAGGGGTCTATCTCGTCGTCATACCAACGAACGTCAGCGATGCGTTCGCTCGCTCCAAGCGCAGACAGACGGACTCGAGCATCGAGGCTTTCCGAGCTTCCGAGCAGCTGAATGATGGTTTCGGCAAACGCCGATAGCGGCACTTCTCCCGAGATGGTTCTAGTAATGGACAATCGCCGTACGTCATTTGCACTCAGCTCCATGCACAGGGAAACCTCTCGTGCTGCGATAAGTCGAGGTCCTCTCAGACCATCGACCGACAAAATCGCCCTTGGTTGCACGAGCAAGTCGCTCTGGTCGATCAAACGCAACTCATACCGCGGATCTGCGAAAGTCGATTGGAGTTCAGCATCCCACCTAAGTGTCACCGTAATCGCTGCCGCTCTGGTAGGGGGGCCCAAAGCAACAACGGCGCACTCATTTTCAAATCGGATCTTCAAATTAGTCCCGGAGCGAGCTGCGATAGTCCGAGTTTGCAACCCAGCGATCCGAAGTTCGCCCTTTCGTCGATCAATCTCCATTTGGAAGTTCGGCGGAACGATGGATGCACCAACGGCGTACCGAAGTTCGCCGTTGTCGATAACGGCCAGGTCTACGTTGCCCCAAGGCTTGCCCTTATCGATCTCCCGCCAACTTCCCCTTCCCCGTGGGCGCCAGTGCAGCGACTGACGGCGCGGCGTCGACAAATGGCCATCGCGCTCGATCCACATCTCCGGAACGCTTCGGAACACTGCTTCCCGCAAGTTCGGCATGAGACCCCCGACGAGAACCAAACGTCCGTCAATGTCGCGATCGGCAGCTGTCCGCCATACCCAACGGGTCCCGCTAATGACGGCTGTTGCGGTGCCGGAAAAACTGACAATACGATGGTCGGATCCAGTGCAACGTCCAAGGTCAGTGAAGCCCTCCGAAAACGATACCGCGTGGAAATACTCTTCCCGAATCGCAAGCGCGAGTACGGGTCGAGCCGTTTGGGCCGGCGAGGTTCCCAAAACGCGCAGACCCTTGGGAGCGCCATCTTCGCCCAATTGCTCGACCTGGAGCGCGATGATTGGGTGAAGAAGAGCTTCTCCACCAGCAGCGATGAACTCGCCGATCGTGTTGTTTCCGGATTGCATGACCAGTCGCGCTTCGTCGGCAAAAGCCAGCGGTGCTTCAAAAGTTGCGACGAACGGGCGAAGCTCATGCACAACCTCGTCATCAGTCTCGATCGTTTCGATTGCTGCTACCGCGATTAGCTCCTCGCAGAATGGTGGACGCGGAAAGATTCGGAGCCGGCGACCGCTTCGCACGGCTTCACTGAGAATAGCGGGCAATCGCCTCAGGTCGACTCGACCAGCCAAGCCAAGCGATGCCCTCGGACACCATTCGCCATCATCGCAGAGAAAGAGTGTACGAACTACATCAAGAGCAGCTGCGCCATCCTCACGTAGCCGCACTATCTCTTCGACCATCGTACGAATGTCTTCGCATTCCACGTCGAAGGGGAGCTCGTTGCGCCAATTGGACCTCTTCTGATCGAGGTAGTCGACCGGATCGCCTCTTACTCCCGGCGGGGGAAGACAGGCGCGTAGCTCTACGATCTTGTCACAAAGTTCCGTTGCAGGTTCGAATAGGGCTTGAGCCAATCGGTCGGATACCCGCCAGGCTTCCATTCCCACGGCATCAGTGGGCGAGAAACCTTTTTCAGCGCTGCGGACTGCATTCTTCAGCCATGAAGAAATTCTGGGATCTTCGCGAACCGAAGCGACAGGAAAACCCGCCTCCCTGACGATTCCAAGGAGCCGCTCGCCACCACTCGGTTCTGGTCGACGCCAAACCGCCAAACCGGTGCTCACCAGGCTCTCGATGTCCCGGTATTGGATACGCTCGTAAGGTCCGTAGTCGTAGCCGACGCTCCGCAACGGCCGTATCCAATCCCAATGACCTCCAGTTCGCTCGCGTCGGAACCATTCAGCAACGTAGGCGACGACGAGCGCCGCGCCATATCGGTCGAAAACTGCAGACGGACCAAATCGCTTTAAGATTGAGTGGACCTGATCGTAGTCAGCGCGCGCGAAACGGTAAGTATATAGAGGCCGACCGTCTGGATATCTTAGCCCCCTCGATTCGAGCAGGCTATAGAATGCAGCCCTTAGTTCCGCGCGGTCCCCCACAGGTCCTCCTGCTGCGGAGACGCATTGTTATCATTGTCTGGTTAAGTCCCCGCCACAGAGGTTCTACAACTTCCACTAGAGATTTCAATAATATATCGTCGATTTTCAACACGAACTCCCCTAGACAAAAGGACGATAGCGCGCAGATGTGGCCGAACTCAAGTTTGGGCCCTTGCGATTCTCACCTTCGCTGACAATCTGAGAGAGCCATGCCTAGCATGACTCGCTCTGGGTCAGAGTACTATCTGCACCGAGCGCTCACTGGCCACGTCTCCGCAGGCCATGGTGAACCTGTTCCACCGGTGGTACAGGCACCTCGGTTTCGTCGGCTGCTCCAGCCACAGCGGCCGACGGACCTTCATCACCAACGCCGCCCGGAAGATGTCGACGGTCGGCGGATCGCTGAAGGATGTCCAAGAACTCGCTGGACACTCGAACCTTCGAACCACGCAGAGGTACATCAAGGCGAATCCCCAAGCTCAGGTCCGCATCGTGGAATTGGTTCAAATGAAGGTCCGGTTTGGCGCCTCAAGCGAAATATGAGCTAAGGAGTCGAGGACCGCACTCGACGGCGGGCGGGTTGTTACCTTGTCAAGGCGGAACTTCCGACGCGAGTTCTTCGTTGGGCACAAAGGCATTGAAGCGGTGGCGATCGCCTGACAACTGTTTCGTTGACGCAGACGCGATTTCGAAGCGCAACGGCACGAGTTGTACCATATTCACTTATGATGGAAGATGGGCCGGAGAACTGCAGCCAAGGAATCCGACAGCTTCACCGGCGTCTCTTTTACTCTTATCTTCAAAATTGGCTTGCCGTTCTTGTCCTTTGTCAACTCCATCGTGGAGTCGGTTACCTTGCCGCGCGTCAACAAGATTTGTAGCGCGATCACGCCAAGCCCGGCCAAGGCGACGATTTCCATACCGCCGAGTACAACGTTTTGTCGTCCTGTTCCCGCAATTGCGGCGCTAGCGCGCGCTGCCGCCTCCTCACCGCCAAGCGCCAGCGCAACCAACACCAGGCGGGCGAGTGTCTCGATATCTTCGACGTGCGAGAAGGGAGTAGCGCTTGCCCATGCACCAGCCTTTTCCGCAGTATCGACCGGAGCATCAGCTGCGATTTCAGCCGCGACGAAGCGAGCCGCTTCTATCGCGGTCTCTCGCGGTAACACCATGATCTGTTCAACTAGTTCGGTTTCGCGCGACATCTTTAGTCTCCCGGTAGTCGCCTGTTAAGTGTCTTGCCAGCCCCCTTAGGCGCCCATTGAGCAGGAACGCGCCCCAGAAAAAAGCCTGCTTGTAATCGGCCCGGAGATCAAGACAGGCTTGTCGATACGCATCCCACACGGGCAGAGTCCCATCGGCGCCGCGGGCAATCTCGAACCGCTCAACCCAACTCAAAGCGGCCTCTTGCTCGACATTCCAGAGCGGCGCAATGATTGCCTCAGTACCCTTGCTGAAGGCGGCTGCCTCTGGCCCAATACGAACCCCTCCGGAGGCTAGTACGGTGCGCGCGCTTGAGCAGGCGAGCGAAACAATCAGCCGCGGGGTGCGCTCGACAGTGGAAAAGTCGTCCCAAGCAAGGGCGAAACGTCCGACATCTGGGGCGACATCGATATCGATCGCCATGGCGGGCGGCAGGTCCCGACCGTCCGACAGATAAATCCCAAACCCCTTGCGCCGCCCGATATTGGCGCCGTGGCAGAGGAGGAAAAGCGTATCAGCAGACGCTACGCTGGCCAGAACGCGTTCCGGCGTGGCGCGCCGGCCGGATAAGCGCAAGATTCTGTGGCTCGTGCCACCCTGGGTGATGCGCCGCGTCACTCTCGCGAGGCGCCGCCGGAAGTTTCGGCTGTCGCGCTCCTTGGCGCAGGCCACGACCATCCGTGAATAGATGGGTGAGAGGCAATCCGCACATATGGGCGCCGGTTGAGGCACGTCGAGAAGCAGCGCCAGATTGGCGGAGAAAACAACAGAGTGGGACAGCAACAGCTCGCCCCGTTGCTCGGGAAGCATCATGAGATGGAGCGGCAAACTACTCATGCGCCGCCCTGGCAACATCGCTACGAGCGCGCCGGCTGTCAGGTATGGCGCCACTGCGGCACCGAGCTCCTCCATCATAGCGCGCCACATGACGAGCTGGCGCTCGATTGTCTCAGGAGCCGCCGGATTAGTCGTGTCCATGGTGCGAATGAAGCGGCTTGACGTTTGTTCGACGTGCGCCGCGGCCCAGCAAGGGGCAGGCAGCAGCATGCATGCGCCGTCGTTCGCGTTCAGAACCAAGACACGCACGAGAACCGGCGTGTCCAAGAAGGCCACCACCAGCACGGAGCGGCCAAGATCTTCTTTTGCCGTTGTTAATGCTTGTAGCAGATCGGCGATCTTGGGGCCGGGCCGATCCGTATTGAGCGACGCTGCTAGTTCCCGGCCATTCGCGAGTTCATAGGCGCGGAGCAAGGCCGAAGTCGGTACCGCCCCCTGCGCGACCATCGTGATCGTCGCCTCCATAAACTCGAGCTGAAATGCTTCCTTGTTTGCGAGCCATCCTCCGGCAAAGCGCGCGTCGGGACCGTTTGGTGCGTCGGTATCGATTTCGGCTGCCGCCGCTTCGAAGAAGTTCCATGCGAGTTCATTCCATCCTCCACCGCGGTGCTTTTCGATTAGCCCTTTAAGTCGCAGCAATCTCCAATCAACGGATGATTCCGCACCTGTACCTGCTAGGAATGGGTCTAACGAGTCACGGTCGAATGTCTCTAGCTCTGAATAGCGTTGTTCGTCCAATAGCAACTGGCCGAGCCCGGTCAATCCAATCGGTATGACCTTGGTCAAGTGGTATTCAGTCAAATGAGCCGCCTCACCGGAGGCGACCTCATCACGCAACACACGCTCAGCCTCGGCTATCAGATCCGGCGCTAGCGCGCGGGCGCCGGTAATTTGGGTGGCCGCGAAAGCGATGCGCACTCTCATGTCGTGTGCCGAGACCGGCGCCGCGCCCATGGCTTCGCTAAGATCGGATATTGCGGCCTCGGGCCGGAGCAGCATACGTCGCGCTTCCGCGCGCATGATCAGCGCGCGCGCATACTGGCCAGATCCCATGACCGGATCGCTGCAAGCGACAGCGCGATCCGCGATCGCTTCGGCCTGTGTGAAATGCCCGGTGCTTAGCAACAACATGGCGAGATTGATCTGAACGGCGGGATTGGCCGGGGATGCTTCGGCTGCTCTGGAAATCCGCGGCCATGCGTCCACAAAATGGCCCTGGTCGCGCATTGCCAGGCCCTCATTTAGATCGAGCACCTTTTCCCGACCGGCACGGTCCGTCGAATCGTTTAGAAGCGGCAAAAAGCCGCGTGAAATGTGGTAGGCATCTAGCGCTTCTTTCGGCCGACCCAAGTAACGAAAAAGGCTGCCGCATTCGTTCCAAAACGAGACGGTCAAACCGACCTCGGCCCTTTGTAATTGTGCTGTGACCCTTGGCTCCCTAAATAGGGGACATAGCTGCAAGGCGATTGAAGCAGCCTCTCCTGGTCGCTCGGCGTGACATAGGGCGGGAATGGCCTCTTTGCCAAACGCAAATGCGGCAATGTAGTCCTCAACTGCAAGAACGGTCTCCAGATAGCGCGACGCGAATGCTCGGGCTGATTTAAGACTCCCGCTGCTCAGAAACGTCTGCACGGAAGCACCCGCCATTCCCCCGTTCATGTAACTTGTAGCGGGTGAGACGAGGAGTTTTGCCTTTTCCATCACGGCTTCCAGCACAAATTCGATTAGATCTGCCTCGTCATCGGTCTCAAACCGCAAGACGCCAGCCTGCATCAGGCTTTTGAAGCGTTCGGCGTGGCCTAGACGAGTGAACATGCGTCGCAGGTCCTCCAGAACCTGCTCGGCCTTGGCACCGTTCGCATCCTTCAATTCGTCTCGGACGTGGTCCCATAACGGTTCGAAAGCAACTACGCGGGCTGCCTGATCGGATGGCGGTAACACCGGATTCTCGTCCGAGTCGCTCCAGATTTGCCAAGCTTGGCGTACTAATGCGGCCCAACGTCTGGCTTGGGGGTTCGTTTGACCGGCGATTGCATGCACGACTGCGTTTTTTATTCCCGCGGCATACTCTCGGGTGAACGCATCCTTGGAGTCCGTTGGCGCTGCGCTTGCGTTCGCAGCGGGAGCATCGTCCAGTAGTGGCCGCAGCTCCTCTGCGGCACGCTGGGCAAGTTCGACAAGTAATCCTTCGCTGATTGCCCGCGCTGGGATCCGTGCCGAAGCTTCGACGATCAACCGACTAGGCCCGAACTCCGTCATGAGATCATCAAGCTGGCCCTTCATCACGCCAACATACACAGTGTGGTGAAATTTTCGGGCGACATCGGGCGACGCGCGTGTGCCGTCTGAGAGGGCCACAGTGGCCGGCAACAGTCCATCTGCCAGATCGTGCAGATAGACGAGCAGCGTCTTGTGCCTGCGGACAATTCGTTCAGCGGGAGTGAACTTGTCAAATTTTCCCCGATGCACATCGTTCACAAAATCCAGCAGCATTGCGTCCAGCCAGCCCAAGACATGGCGCAGCAATCCATCATAATCATCGCAAAATGCAGCTCGATTAAACGGCGGACCGAGCCTTGTCATCACGTTCCGCAAGGGCGTTACCGACGCTCCGCCTCCTACGCATATGATCTCACCAGTGGCCGAGTGGATTGCCATCACAGGGGCCGCGAGGACGTGCTTGCTTCCGCAGACGCAGTCGATCGTATTGAATCGCCCATCAAGCAACTCAATCACCAGGTCAGTCTCGTCGGGTACGACGATCGAGGCGCGAAGAGTCTGCGGCCGAAGCGGAACGCCAGTATTGGGGCAAGTAAACTGGAGGTTCTGGAAGCCAGGCAGGCTCCGAATCTTAGCAACTATACGCGTAAGTTGGCGGGCGTCCGTACTTTCGGTCACAGCCGCTTCCTTCCAGCCGATGCCATTCTACCGTAAATTGTGTAACATTCTTGCGACTTCGGCAAGGAGCACTGAGCTCAGGAAGGTCCAAATCCCATGCAATGGCGCAAGCTATTTAATTGGACAGCCAGGCTGCCGTAAGCCGCTGGGTTTAACGCGGTTAAAAATAAGAACGGCGTGTCGAGTGCTTCGGCCCATTGCATCGATTTCTTGTCTGCTGATCGATCTTACCGCGACAGTCAAGAACGGGCGGGAGCGCCGGCGCTTCGAACGAGGTCTTGCCGATCGGCTTGCCGAGCTATCGGAAATGAAATCGAACGAGGCGTCCGCGTTGCGGACCGAGATAGGGCGTACGCTGGTAACACCGGCTACCAATGCTCACGAACTCGTAAGGCGTGCTGATTTCCTCATTGAAGCCGAAGTCCGCGCCATCGCTGCGGACGAGCGAAGGCGAGCCGTCTTGGAAGGTCTCGCGAGACTCGGTCATGAAGTCTCGGAAGGAATGATGACGGCATGGGTCACGGGCGGTCGGGTCGTTCTCCGAAAGCCTGCCAATCCGGCATATGGGGGTCGAGCTATCGGGCGGATCGCAAGCGGACGTCATGCAGGTAAGAGCCGTCGGCATTGGAAATCCCGCCGAGGCGCGTGACCCAATCCGAAACAGGGATATGGAAACGATTTGGTGCGGTGAGTTCGAACGCCTGCAGTCACTGGTAGCGAAAGCGGGAGGAAAGGTCTCCATCGAAACTGCCCGGCCCGTTGGTCAATATCGTCTCAAGGTCGTAGCCGACCTCGCGGCGCAACCAGCGGACAGCGACGCTATCGCGACGCGACAGCTTACGCGCCGTGCGGTTCGCCATCCGAATAATCTGAGGCTTCACTCAACTCGATAAATTAGGCATTCCCGACCGAGGAACGAAACCTCTTCAGATTCCACGCCGACATCAGCGGCCTAAGCCGACTTCCGCCGCTGGGCTGACGCAGGCTTATTCGCTGCGGCTCCCTTCACCTGCTTCTTGCCGGCGATCGGCATCAGCATCTCCTTCTCGCCTGTCGAGGCTTTCTTGGCCTTGTTAGGTGCCGGCGTCGTTTCTATCGACCTCGCGCCGCCCTAGCGCGGGTCGATCTCGCTGCGGTCGACGAAATCGTCGATCTCGATGGTCCGCGCCGATCCCCGCTTATTTTGAATGACTTCTGCGCTGCTGAAAATCGGTGGCGGAGAGGGAGTCCGCGAGGAAGGGAGGATCTCTCTGTGTTTTCAAATGCTTGGCTTAGTCCACCTTCGGCATTCCCACGCTGTCACCCCAGTCGTGCCGGCGGATTGGAGCGAAAGCGGGCGAACAACTATGGCTATTCTTACGGCGCTACCAAATCTTTTTTATACCGCCGGGCTCTGAAGAACTCATTTCGAGCATTGCCTGGAGGGAGTTTATTAGCACTAACCGCCGACGGCCTACGGTTGTCGTTGCAAGGCGTCCGGTCCCTATCAACTCATAAAGCTTCGTGCGCCCCAAGCCGGTAACTTCGCACGCTTCGTTAATCGTGCACGTCAGTCGTTGGGTAAACGGAATCGATTTTGATTCTTCGGATGGAGCCGTTGAAATACCCGCAAACTGTTCGCTCCCATTTCTCCGTTGTCGATTGTATCTCAAGCATCTCTCCCACTTCGTGAATTCAACGGGACGAGAGTTTGCGGTGCGGCGATCGGAGTCAATGCGAACGCCGGACGGCTCTAGCGTACAATCGCGGGCGGTAGCGTCCGTTCGAGTGCATTTGGAAGATCAACGGCATCAGGTAAATTTCTCGCGACTGCAGACGGCGTGATGAGGCATTGCGGCGAAGTCATTCAGCGGCCGTCGGCGGGGCACCTAGACCGAACCTTGCCTTCGGAAGGCAAAGGTCACATGTTCGAATCGCGTCGGGCGCGCCAGTTTTTCCTAGCTTGCGCGGATTGTGGCCAACGCGCAAGAAATCAAAACTCACCACAGACTCACCAAGAAAATTCAGGCCTTAGCGATGATAGCAAGAAGCGCCGTCAGGTCGATTCCCGCGACGCCCGTTAACTCAATTCCAACAACCACAATCAGCGCGACCGGAGGCGACGCTTTTCCCTTGCCGTCCTCCCCGAGCACCCAGCGCTTACTCCAAGCAAGGAATTTTCCGTCTCGCCGAAACCGTGCATCATGGGTCAACGGCCTGCGTTTCCTCCGCAAACCGATTGCCTAGTGCTGGATCGGTCAACGGCCGCCGAACTGTCTTGGGCCGACTGCAAACAGTGCTGCTTGAGAAGTGATGTGGACGACAATCCGGCGCCTCGCCCTCGCTATCCACTGCAACAATTGAGGGTTTTGAGATGCCGGTTTCACTTCCGCCATTCGTTCAAGAGCGGAAGTATATTAGGCCTCCCGCCACTTCGTATTGGGTAGTAGCGCACATAGACCAAGTCCGGTTCCTGACTAACCGACAGGCGGGACCGGCTGACTGAGGGGAGAATGATCTACCTAGAGCGGACGTGCGCCATCCTAAACTCAATCGAGTGTAATCTCGAAGCCATCGCAAGCCGCCTCGCATTCTTTGACTATCGCAGCTCGCGCTATCATGTCAGTTGACATGTGGGTGAGCACGACACGTTTTGCGCCAATCAGTGGAAGCTTTTTTCTAAGCGTCGCATAATCAAGGTGAAATCGTATCTTGCGATCGTAGGTATAGCATTCCGCAACCAAAAGGTCGGCTTCGCGCCCGACCTCGATCAGCGCATCGACCCATTCGGTATCGCCGGTATATGCGAGCACCTTGCCATCGCACTCGATCCGTAACGCCAGGGACGGCGTGCCGCTCGGATGATCGACTGTGTAGGCGGTAGCGGTTACTGCGGCCATAATCGGCGTCTTCGATTCTGGAACAAACTCGATCAACTCCAGCTCAAACTTTCGCTTGACCTTCGAGGACCCGGGAAAGTGCGCTTCCATCAAGGCTTCCAGGCGATCGCGCATTCCTTGAGGTCCTGCAATGGTGAGCGGCCGGATTCGCCGGCTAACGAGTTGGCCATCGAGGATAAAGGACGGGATGCCGCCAAAGTGATCCGCATGCAAGTGCGACAGGACGATGGCTTCAATCGAGTTCGGATCGACACCGAACTTGCGTATCGCGATCATTGCAGAGGCGCCGCAATCGACGAGGAAACTCGCTTGGCCGCGATCGACCAGGAAGCAGGTGTTGAAGCGTCCGCCGGAGCCGAACGCATCGCCCGAGCCGAGAAACTTCAGTCGCATCGCGGGACACCGATCGAGGGCGGGGAGAAAACCCTGCGTATCATGGTCCACTTCGAGTGGGCCGCAAAGGCCAACTTTTGCCCATTGCCGGCCCATCGAAAGGGTGCAGGAAACATTTCGATATTTAGATCTGTCGGGCTACTACTCCGTACGGCCGACAGACGAAGTTTCAAGGGGTCGACCGGACGCATTTCGCTCGGACCGCATGTTCGGCTGACCCCAACTGCGCATCAACGGCATCTTGAGCAAGCCGCCTAGCGATTGCTTTTCCGGCTCGTCAAAGCCGTCCAGCCCATAGTGCAGTTTGGCAAAAGACGGTCCGCGATTGTAAGTGCCACCAAGCCGGTCCCAGATCGAAAGCAGGTTCGAATAATTGCTGTCAGTTTCGGGCTGATAGCGCGAATGATGCATCTTGTGCATGTTCGGTGTGACGAACAGAAGCCGCAGCCACCAATCGAGCCGCTCGGGCAGGCGTATATTGGCGTGCTCCCATTGAGCGTTGAACGCGGACAGCGTCAGGTAGGTTACCAATACCCAGGCCGGCGTTCCAAACACGAACAGGCCGACGATGTGCCAGCCCACCCGCCACAGCGTTTCGCCCGGATGTTCCCGAAACGCCGTCGTGACGTCCACCATGGCGTCGGAGTGATGCATGCGGTGGAAAAGCCACATCCAACCCAACTTGTGCATCGTCACGTGCGCGAAATAGGCAAACAGGTCCAGTCCAACGATGCCTAGGAGAAGCTGGCCCAACGGTGATAGCCCAAACCAGTACGACAGTCCGAACCGCGCATCCAACGCGAGTTGAGTCGCCAAGGGCGAAATCGGGTGCAGCAACAGGTTCACTGCGAGAAAAATCGCCGTAATTCCAACGTTCCGACCCATATTACGCAGCCGGGCCGCCCGGTTGTAAGCAAACAGGGGAAAACCGATTTCGAACGCGAACACGATTGCGAACGTGATCAGAAGAAACGCGATCCGCGACCCATTAGAGGGTAGCTCGGCGTTCATGATCTCGCTCGAACCCGGTTGCAGCAGGAGTTTCGCAAAATCGAGCAAGATCCGCATCTCCTCTTTACAAAACGAATATTCGTTCTTTATAAGGAATGGTAATGGTCGTCAAGCCGGAGATCACCGCTGGTGGCAGCGCCTGTATTGACCTCGTGCCACCTTGCCGCTCCATCGCTGCAGTGGGCTAAAGGAACTGAGAGGACGGCAATGCCGAAAGTTAAGCCCGAGACGTTGGCGGCGCGGCGCGAGCAGGTGCTGCAGGCTGCCGAGACGTGCTTTGCGCGCCAGGGCTTCCACCAAACCACTATTCAGGATGTCATCAGGGAATCCGGGCTGAGCGCGGGGTGTATCTACAGCTATTTTGGCAGCAAGGAGGAGTTGATCCAAGCCATTGGCGAGGATCGTCACACGCGCGACAGCGCGCTATTAGCCGTCAAGGATAAGGAGACTGACCCTCTGGAAAGTTTGCGCACCATCGCGCGCGCTTTTCTGGGTGACTTGCAGAAGGAACAGGGACTTCGAACCCGACGGGTTGCCTTGCAGCTCTGGGCGGAGGCCTTGCGCGACGAGGTTGTCCGCGAGCAGGTCACGAGCGGGATACGTAAGCCGATTGCAATCATTGCGAAGGTGTTGCGGCACGGCCAACGTCTTGGCGTGATCGACCGCGCCATCAACCCGCAAACCATCGCAAGGACGATGGTTTCCATGTTCCAGGGAATGGTACTGCAGCGTCTGTGGGGCGAGCCGTTCTCGACTGCAGAGGCCATGAAGGCATTCGATGCCTTTCTTGCAGGCATCGCGAAGCGCGACGAAGTCCAATCTGCCCGAACCGATTCTCGGCGATGAACAGCAGCAGCCCGAACCGCAACCGCGCGGGTGAGCCGGAATGAATGTTTGCGATCTTCTCGGTGGCATAGGCACCGGTCTGGCCGGGGGATTCACGTCAGGCCTGCTCGGCGTTAGTCCTGGTGGAGGTTTGGTTGTCTTTTCCGTACTGCTACTGGGCGCTGAACAGCACGTAGCCCAAGGCATTTCGCTCGTTGCCCAGATCCCGCCGACCAGCATGACTGGAATCAAAAGATATTGGGAAGCGGGCAGCCGCAGTCCCTTACGTTGGCTCGCTTTCCTGACAGTCGGCTTCCTGGTTGGAGGGGTTGCTGGAGCTTACGGCGCAAGCCGCGCATCAAGCTGCGTGCTGCAATGGACCTACGTGGCCTACTTATTGGGCCTGGATGCGATGCTGTTTGCTCGCGGCGCGCGAACAGCAGCTGATCACAAAGAAGTTAAAGCAACGAAAGATTTGCATTGGGCCGCCCTGCTGACGGTCGGCTCGTTTGCCGGGCTATCCTCAGGCTTTTTGGGGATCGGCGGGGGCCTCGCAACGGTTGTTGGTCTCAGCGCAGCGCTGGGGGTTCCTCAACGTCAGGCGCAAATGATCAGTCTCGCCCTTTCACTTATTCCGACGACCATTCCCGCGGCGTGGATCTATTGGGAACAAGGTTGGTCGTGGTCGTGGGCTGCACTCATTGGAGTAATCGTCGGTCTCCTCATTGGTACCGACCTTGGCGCACGCGTGGCAAACAAAATCGATCGTTCGATGCTCCACGTCGCGATGATCTTTTTCGTTTCGCTGATGGCCACTTACATGATTTACAAAGCTCTCTCTTGATTCGAACTCGAGGCGCGCAAGCAGCGGAAGGAGGGAGCCAGTTAGTGGAACACGCCCGCATCTGCACCCGAAAAAATCTGCTCGACTTACGAAATGGGCCGATCGAGGCGATCGTAGTTGTCGACGACTAGGTGCGGACGAGATCGCGGCCTTGTTGCTCGAGCCAATCGCAGAACACAGCGATATGGGGATCGGTCCATCGCGCTTCGGGCAGGTAGGCGAAGTAGCTTCGCGCCGAAAGACTGATGTCCGGAAACGGCGTCATCAATCGCCCGGCCGCGAGATCATCAGCGACCAATGCGGTCGGGCCCATCGCAACGCCGAGCCCATCGATCGCTGCCTGTATGGTCAGATAGAAATGATCGAAGGTCAGAGATGCCTCTGGGCGAAGGGCGGGCTCTCCGGCTTCGGTCAGCCAGTCGCGCCACAATCGCGGCATCGAACTGGTATGAAGCAGCGTATGGCGGGACAAATCACGGACCTCGGTCAGCGTAATTCGATCCAAGATGGCCGGATTGCACACAGGTAGCCGTCGCTCCCCGAAGAGGAAACGCGAGGTGTAGCCAGGAAAGGTGTCCGGGCCACCTCTGATCACGACGTCGAATGACTCTGCTAGGGCGTCGATCGTCTCGTTCGACGTACTCAAACGCACCTCGATGTCGGGATGCTCCGCACGAAAAGCACCCATGCGCCGCAACAGCCATCTCAGGCTGAAGGTCGCGAGCGCGTTCACATGCAACACGATGGATGGCGCGTCGTGCCGTCTGGTTCGATGCTGCTGCACGGCAGCCGAAATGCGATCGAGCGCCGGTCCGAATTCGGTCAGCAGCGCTGCGCCGGCAGGCGTCAGCACGACCCGTCGGACCGAGCGCCGAAAAAGCGCGGGAGCGCCTAACCAGTCTTCCAACAGTCGGATCTGTTGACTGACGGCGCCATGGGTCACGCTGAGCTCAGCGGCTGCCTCCTTCAGACTGCCAAGACGGGCGGCAGCCTCGAAGGCGCGGACCGCATTCAGCGGCGGCAGACTACGTCGTGGGACAAAAATGGACATGCTTGAGAATTTCTAACCCATAATCTGAATATTACTGATTTGTGACAGTCGCAAGTCTCGTTCATGATGACTTTAGTGATGCTTCAGCCCGCCAGACCCAGCTCTGCTACGCCAGATTTTAGATTTTCTTCAATTGCCCCGTGCGCTCCGGATGATCCCATGACCTACCGTGAGACTTTGAGGTCCTCGACTACAGCTCTTCCGAACCGGACACGCGCCGCGCGAACGCTTGCATTGGCCGGGCTCAATCACGCTCTGCACGACGGCTTCACCGATACGATCTACGTGCTGCTGCCGATCTGGCAGACCGAATTCGCGCTGAGCTACAGCGCACTTGCGATCTTTCGCGGTCTCTATTCTGGCAGCATGGCGTGTCTGCAGATTCCGGCAGGGCATCTGGCGGAACGGATCGATGCCAAACTCATTCTCTGCTGCGGAACGGCGCTGTCGGCGTTGGGTTACGCTCTCGCGGGCATCTCCGGCGGCATCGTCGGATTGAGCTTTGCGCTCGCGTTGGCAGGCGCAGGTTCAAGCACCCAACACCCTCTGGCGTCCGCCGCCGTTTCAGGTGCCTATGGCCGCGCTGCGCGCATGCCACTTGGCGTCTACAATTTCACAGGCGATCTGGGAAAAGCGACCATCCCGGCGCTCATGTCTCTGCTGCTCGTCAGCGTCGCCTGGCGACAGGCTATATTCACTCTTGCGGTCGCCGGCATCGCGGTGTCCATCTTAATGGCTGCATGGATGCCGGCCGTCGGCAAGGGACATACGGCAGATCCGAAGGAACGGTCGAGCCAGGCGGGTCAAAGTCGGGGCGGGTTCTATTGGCTCCTGGCGATCGGAATGCTCGATAGCGCCGTCAGAATGGGCTTCCTCACCTTTCTGCCATTTCTACTGATTGGAAAAGGAGCGACGCTTCCCACCAGAGGTTTTGCTCTGGCACTTGTCTTCATCGGTGGGGCCGCCGGTAAGTTCGCTTGCGGTTGGCTTGGCGACAGGATCGGCACCCGGCGCACCGTCCTCTTCACCGAGGTTGCCACTGCCCTTCTGATTCTCGGCGTTTTGGCCCTACCGCTCGTCCCGGCCATCGTACTTCTGCCGGCGCTGGGGGTGATGCTCAACGGCACGTCATCGGTGCTGTATGGAACGGTTCCCGAACTTGCCCCACCCCATCGCACCGAGCGCGCATTTGCCTTGTTTTATACCGGCACCATCGGCGCGGGCGCCGGGGCCCCGGTTCTCTATGGTTTTCTGGGCGACGCGTTCGGACCCGCGACGGCAACGGCCGCGACCGCGATAACGGCGCTCGCGATCTGCCCGTTCATGATCGCACTCTCAAGCCATCTAAGCGAGAACTTCGAAGTAGGTGCAGCGTCGCATTCGTCCGGACAGAAGGCATGACGCTGCTCGCCTTCGTTGGTGTCATGTGCGCCGCGGTGCTGCACGCGAGTTGGAGTGCTGTGCTCTGAGGTGGTACTGATCCGCTTTGGTCCATGACACGTACTTGCCTCCGCGGCGCTCAGCGCCAAGGATCGCGCATCCCGCGACTGTCGTGGAGGATAGGCTGCGACAGTCTCGAAGCTGACGCTGCCGGAGAGCCGGCACTGCATTGAGTTGGTCCGCCCAAGATTATCACCACCACATGAGGGTTCGCTAAATGGATACCGTCCCGCAAGCGCCGCTAATTCTGATAACAGGTGGAGGTCGTGGCGTAGGCGCGGCAACTGCGCGGCTTGCTGCCGCACAAGGTTATGATGTGGCGATCAGCTTCGTCTCCAACGAGACTGCCGCCCTTGCGGTGGCGGCTGATGTAGAGGCTGTTGGACGCCGGGCTTTAGCCATGCGTGCAGACAGCGCAGATCCAGAGCAGGTCGTTCAGCTATTCGCCGCGATAGACCGGAAGTTCGGCCGGATCGATGTGCTGGTGAATAATGCCGCGATAATTGCGCAGCAGTCTCGGCTGGAGGATCTCGGATTCGAGCGGATGCGGCGAATCTTCGCGGTCAACTCGATCGGCCCTATTCTCTGTGCACAGCAGGCAGCGAAGCGGATGTCGTATCGTCGCAACGGACGGGGCGGCGTCGTGATCAACATCTCATCGGCATCCGCCCGGCTCGGCAGTCCAAACGAATATGTCGACTACGCTTCGTCGAAGGGGGCCCTCGAGACATTCACGACCGGCCTCGCCAAGGAGGTCGCGCGGGACGGCATACGCGTCAACTGCATTCGCCCTGGGCACATCTACACTGACATGCATGCCAGCGGCGGAGAGCCGGGACGGGTGGATCGCGTCAAGGACACGATCCCATTGGGAAGAGGCGGTCAACCTGAAGAGGTTGCGCGGGCGATCCTCTGGCTGGCAAGCGCCGAGGCTTCCTTCATCACCGGCACATTTCTCGATGTCACCGGGGGCAAGTGAGCAACAGGGTGCGGCGCCGGGCCCTTCCTTGACGCACTGTCATGAGCATCTGTGCCAACGTATTCGCCGCCTGGTGAGGCGGTGAGGGGTCGGCCAAGGCGTAATAAGGGCACCGGATTGGCATCTACTTTCATCATCCTGGGAGGGACAGGCCGCGTGGGATTAACGGAAATACCGAAGATTCAAACCAGCTTGCTCGAGATCACCTACCGAGATGGCGGCCCCGGGACGCTCCCGTAGTTCTCCTCCTTAACGGCTGGCCCGACGACTCATCCACCTAGGATACCATTATCCCGCGCTTGAACGACGTAGGATTGCGTACGATCGCGCCTACCACCCGCGAGTTCGGCGAGACACGCTTTCTGTCGTCTGGTACCCCGCGCACAGGCAACGCCGCCATGTTGGTCCCCGACGCGATCGAGGTGCTGGACGACCTTGGCGTAGCGGGTGCAACAATTACGCTGCACTACTGATCAGGGATTAGCTGCCTCGGCAGTCCTCATGTCTGTCTCGGGCGCAATGGCGTTGTGACAGCATGCCAGTCAACGAGATCATAGGGACCAGTCCACAAGCAGAGCGGCCTCCCGCAGCTCTCACAATCAAAACGTCCGGACAGCTGTTCTTTCCTCGGTTCGCGCGTCGCCTCATAGTGCGTCCCACAGGAGCAGGTAAAACGCACAGTCTTTTGGGCGGGCATCACTCCAAGGGACCTCCCAATTTCCTTTCGAAGTAGGCGTCCAAGGTGTCTGCGAAATCCCGGCTCTGGGGGCCGAGTTTGTCGCGACGATCGTGTAGGATTTGCTGGACATAGAGCAGGCCACTCTTTCTTGCGCGCAGCGGAGTGGCCGCCCAGTATCGCTCGATGGCCTCTTTAGCCGCGGTCATACCGGTCGGATCGCCTGCGGCGATCAGGAGGCGCAGAGTATTGAAACAGTCGTCAATGTGGCTCATCAGAGCAATATGCGCCCTAGGCCGAGCGTCTTCCAGTGAATTGACGGCATGTAAAGCCAGCACGTTCCGGCGGTCCACAAGCTTATCGAGAGCGCTGGCATGACTTCTACTCGTGGCCCATCGCGACGAAATCTGCCGGTCACGTTGGCGTCGGCTGTCAGGGGGGACCGGACCTCACCTGGACGGGACCAAATCGTCGCGACTAACCCAACTGGGAAGTTGGTAGCGGCAAGCATGAGCGCCCATGGCGGCGCGGATATGGAATCCTCACGCCCGATTTGGCGTTTGTCAAGGCACTAGCGCCCCGTACCGGGCTTGGCGCCCAGTTGATTTTAAGTTCATATTTCGGGCATGACGAACGTTTACTTTTCCATGCCATTGGTCGAGGTGACCGGCCCGGACGGACACAAAGAGTTATGGGCAGTTGCGAGTTCTCACGAGGACGCAGTTGGAATCGTTCAAAGACTTGTACCCGAGGGTTTTTCCGCCGCTCTCTCAACTCGCCGGCTGTCGGCTGGCGCCAAAGTAAGAGGGCTCTCCTGGGGTGAAGCTAGGAAAATCGGAAATTGACCGGTTCGGGTGACAGAGTTGGCTAAATCCTCGAAATTGGTGGCCGTAAAGGGCGGTCGCGTCCTTTTGGTCCGACGACGGCGCGACCGGCGCTGGATGTTTCCCGGCGGCCGGAAGCGAACCAGCGAGAGCGACAAGCAATGCCTCCATCGCGAGATCAGGGAGGAGCTGCCCAACCTCAAACTCGGTCGGCTTAAGCTCTGGAAGGAAGTCAAAAAGAGAAATCGGCTGTCCGGGCGCAAGATGAGCGACGCGATATTCATCGCGGGCAAGGTGTCAGGCGAATTGACGATCGGTGACAAGCGGGAGATCGACCGGGCGGTGTGGCGTAAGCCCCGAGGCATCAGGCTGACGCCTACCTCGCGATACATACGCGACCAACTCTTCCAGAAATCAACCCGTTGAAGACGCGGCATCCGCCGCCCATACTCAGGGACGCGAGCGAAAGGAGGAAAACTTGAGCAGCATGATCCTCCTCGATCTTCTTGGCGGCGTGGCGCTGCTGCTGTGGGGACTGCATATGGTCCACAGCGGCATCGTCCGGGCCTTTGGCTCCGATCTCAGACGCCTGCTGGGAACTGCGCTGCGAAATCGCTTCCTGGCGTTCCTCGCCGGGATGATCGTGACGGCGCTCCTGCAAAGCAGCACGGCGACCGGGTTGATGACTGCCTCCTTCGTCACAGGGGGCGCGGTCGATCTTGCTCCGGCGCTCGCCATCATGCTCGGGGCGAACGTCGGCACGACGCTGATCGTTCAAGCGCTCTCGTTCAATGTCACGGCCGTGGCACCGCTGTTGTTTTTGGTCGGCGTCATCGCATTCAAGCGCGGTGGCCAGACCCGGACGCGCGATCTCGGCCGCGTCGCGATCGGGATCGGGCTGATGCTGTTGTCGCTGCACATCCTGCTCGACACACTGGCACCAGCCGAGAATGCACCGGTCGTTCGAACGCTCCTGGCGGCGATCACCAGCGACTCCCTGCTTTGCGTTCTGATGGCCGCTGTGCTGACCTGGGTCGCTCACTCGAGCGTCACGGTCTTGCTGTTGATCATGTCGCTGGCCTATTCCGGCTTCATCACGCCGGTGGCGGCACTTGCCCTCACACTTGGTGCCAATCTCGGAAGCGCCGTCAATCCGGTGATTGAAGGCAGCAACAGCAGCAATCCGGCCAGCTATCGCTTGCCGGTCGGCAATCTCGTCAATCGCCTGATCGGCTGCGCTGTTGCGCTGCCGTTTCTGCACCCGATCGCCGACGCGCTCATTCAGCTTGAACCCAACGCGTCCCGCATGACGGCGGACTTCCACACCGCCTTCAATCTGGCGCTGGCAACTGTCTTCATCTTTCCACTCGGCTGGATCGCCTCGCTCCTTACGCGATTTCTGCCGGAGCGGGCGAAACCAAACAATCCCGCGACACCCCTTTATCTTGACGATACGGCCCTCGGCACCCCGGCGGTCGCACTCTCCTGCGCCGAACGCGAGGTCCTTCATCTTGGCGACATCGTCGAAACCATGCTGCGTCAGGCCATGACGGCACTGATGACCGACGATCGCCGCCTTGTCGCCGAGGTCAGCCGGATGGACAACGCGGTCGACAAGCTCGATGAGGCGGTCAAGCTCTATGTGACACGGCTCACCCGCGAGAGTCTGGACGAACGGGACGGTCAACGTGCCATGGAGATCATCGCGTTCTCGATCAACCTGGAGCACATCGGCGACATTATCGACAAGAATCTGATGGAGCTTGCTCAGAAGAAGATCAAACGGAACCTCGCTTTCTCGAAACAAGGCACGACGGAGCTGGAGACCTTCCATCAGGAGGTCATGAGCAACCTCAAACTCGCGTTCAGCGTGTTCATGTCGGGCGACGTCAAGATCGCCCGGCAACTGATCGCGGAGAAGGCGACTTTGCGCGCGGCTGAATTGGCCGCGTCCGAGAGCCATCTGGAACGGCTGCGCGAACGTCGGCCCGAGAGTATTGAATCGAGTTCATTACATCTGGACGTGCTGCGCGACCTGAAACGCATTCATTCGCATATCTGCTCGGTCGCCTATCCAGTGCTGGAGCGCGCAGGTGCTTTGCAGCCGAGCCGTCTACGGCTAATCGAATCGGATGATGCCCCACCCGACGACAAGGATGCCGCCTCAGGTTAGCGGGACATGGGCCGTCGTTACCGCATTGTCAGGGAGCCCGCTAACCAAGCGTGACCAGGTGTTTACCTGCCGCTATGCTTAGCGCCACCATGCTCGAAGATTTCGACATCCTCCATGAGCCCAATTTTTGGGCCGCGATGGCCTGTGGACTGGCTCCGATCGTAGTCGGTATCATCATCTTGTGGTTACGCCGATGAGTTCGCCATTGACGCTAGTCGACCAGTCCGCACTCGGTTTTGGAGTGCCCGACGAATGTCGGCTGGCGCGGGGCTGCAGGAGGCGCCTCTCTCAACTCCAGCCGAAACGGGACGACTTCCGCATATGACAACCAGCAACCGCATCGTCCTGTCCAGCGATCACGCCGCCATTCAGCTCCGTCAGGCCATTGCCACTCATATCGCGGCGCATGGCTGGGTGGTGGTCGACATCGGACCGACGACGCCGGAAAGCACACATTATGCCAAACACGGCGAAGCGGCGGCGCGGCTCGTCGCGTCCGGCGATTGCCGGTTTGGTATCATCCTGTGCGGCACCGGCCAGGGCATCATGATGGCGGCGAATAAGGTCAAGGGCATCCGTTGCGGCGTCTGCGTCGACACATTCTCAGCCCGCATGATCCGCCAGCACAACGATGCCAACATGCTTTCGATTGGCGCGCGCGTGGTGGGCGAAGGGCTGGCGCTCGATATCGTGGATGCGTTCCTGACCGCGCTGTTCGAGGGCGGTCGACATGCGACGCGGGTGGAGATGATTAGGGCGCTGGAGGGTTAGCGCCGTTCTTTGCTTCTTATCTGCGATAATATGGCTTCATTCAAAATTGTCGCACCGGCACCGTCACGCCAACCTAGTTTTGAACGCTCTAGAATTAGAGGGCGTTGCACTCGGTGAGATCTGACCTATTTCATCTTTTCGACGTAGGTCTGATTGTGTCCTTGGCAGGTCCCTGAGGTATCCCACGAGTTGAAAAAGATTGCGCATCTTTCAACGACATATTTTTCATCTTTGGGTTGGTTGTCGTCTGTGTATTGGCCGACAAAAAACACATAGAGATACTTTTCTCCCTTTTTCACAGCGTCCAATTTTTCGTCATCGCTTTCTTTCTTATTGAAAGCCGTGGAATAGGTGTATTCACCGAAGGATAGTTGGTTGGTCGCCATTTTTGGATTTGCCTGACCAACTTCGGCTTTTAATTCCAGAATAATTTTATATTCCTCCTCTGCCGTTAGAATCTTGTCGAACACCTGCATGTAGCCCTTTACCGACGGTCCCCTTGCTGGAATTGGCGAGACATTCATAATCGCAAAATTCACAAACGGGCGTTTGCTCTCCGGTGTAGCCTGAGAATATTTCAGAAAGATAGGTATCACCTGCGTATGGCTAGGGACCGGAGCAGGAGCCACAGTTTGGACTCGATTTCTCAGATCGTCGATTTGGGTTTTTTGGTATTCGATTGTCTTTTCTAGAACGGCGGCTCTTTCTTCGAAGAAAGAGCCGGCGGCTCTCCATGTCAGCCAAGCTGACGCTGCAACTAGAACCAAGGCGGCGGCGCCAAAGGTGGCCTTGGCCTCTCTGATCACCTTACCCTCCCGGGAAAGATAATCAGTGAACCAACGCCAATAGATGACAAAGTCTGGCGGCTCAGGCGGTGATGGTAGACCGCTCGTTTCTGACATGGAAAATACCCCCTACGGCATCCTAGCCTAGGGGTGGAGGCTTTTGCACGTTTTGGTAGTGGATAACCGCCTCGGGGGCATTTTGGGACCTCGGCGGCGTTTGCGCCATAATACCGGACATGCGCCCTCTCTGTTGCTGATTTAAGCGGTGGCACCCTGCGGTGGGGGAAGAATAATCGCTCAGCCTGCAGCTTGGCTGGTGTATGTCGGGGCCCGCGAGAGGCTAGCCTTCCACGTGTGGTCCTGCTAGGCACAACCGGTGCTCGGAGGTTGCGTGCGGAGGGCCGATGATCGGGAACGAGGATGTCAAGAGTTGCGTCGCTGCAATCGGGCGCACCGCCGCGCTAATAGACAAAGGGCTCCTTGAGCTTCGCGCGACCGACCGGATCACCTTGGAGCGGCACGAGGCCGCACAAGATGCCATTGATACCATCCTCTCCGCACTGAACGTGATCCGAGGCGCAATCGAGCAAGCGGAGAGGCGTAAGCCAGCGCCTACCGTTGTGCCGTTCACCAGACGCAGCTAAGCCCGCGCTGCTGCCGTCTGCCCGACGAGGTGGCGCGCTATTTGAAGGCCTGCGATATGGGACACCATGCCTCGCTCTCTTCGGATGGCTTTCTTGCTTGCAGTGCTTCGGCGGGCCCCCATGAACGCACGGGCCGATACCACCACTCTTGTCACAATACCGACGATGAGAAGCGCTACTCAAGCGTCATCCTCATGAAGCGCGACCACACGGTTGCGGTGCGCGCTCCCAGCGTTTCGGGGCGCGCACCCGTCATTGCTAATCACCGGCAACGATGCGGAACTTCGAGACCGGCAGCGGCACAGATCGCACGCTCGGTCGAGAACAGCAGCAGGCGGTAGCCATCCTCTTCGTACATCGGATATTGGCCAAAATCGTAGTGCTCGCGCACATAGCGTAGCGCCGCCGCCGCTCCGTTGAGGCTCGCCGGCACCGTCTGGGCGAGCCGAAGCGAAGCCTTCATCTCAGCACGGCCAAGTGCCCCTTCAGCCTCGCAAAGAAGCGCCAACTGAGCCTCCAGCGCGGCCCGCCTGCCCCTGGGCGAACAGAACAACCGACGCTCGGCAGCATCCTGCTCAGCAAGCAAGCGCCGCAGCTCCTCAAAGAGGTGGCGGTGGCCCTCGATGGCATGTTCAATGGGGTACGGCGCCGTCGAGGCAGAGACGATTTCCGGTCGCGACGCAGTGATAGCCCCGACCAGGAGAGCGGCGCCTCCTGTAACGAACTGCCGGCGCCGTAAGGCTAGGCCGGGAACGATTGAACGACTCGTGATATAGGCAGAATCAGCCTGAGACATGGTCTACTCCATGTTGAGGGTTAGGCCCGTGCAGGTGTTCCTAGCACCTGTGCGGGCCGCTTCGTCCGGCCATAGCGGCCAGCTCGCGAATCGAATCACGACGGCTCGGTCACGTCAATGGATATGCGCTTGCAGCAAAGATGCGAGCGGCTACTCACTAGCACCGGACCTGCGGCGATTGCGCAAGCCGGTATTGCCAACTCTTGGCTCCGAAGGCTCGCTCGCAAATCTCTGACTTATCCAGCTCGATGATCGTGTCTTGCGACTTGGCCGTTTCGTGCTTGTTTTGCCAACGAGCCTCGCGCATCCAGGTATCGAAGGCGAGCATCCATCGCTCTTTCTCTCCGCCCCCATCTTGCGCCGACCGCTACGGCAACGTCACCGAGCTTCGCGATCCGATCAGATGTGCGTGAATGCCATCGCATCCTTTTCGTACCACAGAGTACGTTAGCGTACGCAGTGCGGGCCTAGCGAAGAACGTCGCAGTTCTGGCGGCCCTGAATATTTCCCCGCCGATTGTACGATCGGCGTCCGGCGAGACAATAAAGAACATATTGCTCGAACGACATCCGATACGGGGCGACGACCTAACTCGATCGATGTTGTTCGCTGATTAAGGCCTCCGGCCGATGAGCTCTGCCGCTCCTTGCTTCGAATCATCGTGGCATGAGCGTGCTGCTGGCGCGGTGCCGGACAGCGGCCGGATTAAGCAGCGGCTTTGGTTGAGCTCGCGATTGATCGCCTCTGCAACCTTCGCTGAGGCCTTTGATGAGTGACAAGACAAGACCGGTTTCGATCCGGTTGACAAAAAACGAGATCGACCAACTTCAGGCGCGTGCCTACACATTGTCGGCAAGCGTTGCTGGCGTTGCCCGCGACCTGATCCGCTCGGGGCTTGCCGGCGGCGACAACAGAGCACTCGCTGATCGATTGATGCTGATCGAGCGGCGCATCGTCGCTCTTGAACAGCAAGGTCAGGAAACGCACGCCCGAGTTCAGTCGATCGATCGAGGGACGCGCGACCTGCTTGCCATGTTCGACGCCCTCTTGAAGGCGCTCTCGGGGGAGAGTACCGCGCTCGCTAACAAGAGCGCAGGGAGGGCGGCATGAGCAAACACCTGCGGATCATCGCCTTCATCGCGTCAATCGGCTGCTTTGGTTTGGCGGCTGGCACCTACCACCTCGGCTTTGAACTGTGGCCCCCCAGCGCCACGATGCCGGATGGAAGCACCACGCCCTTCCGATCGGCAGACGTTGAAGCTTGCCTCCGGGGACGGGTCCTGGCCTGGTTCGGAGATGGCTACGGAAACGCCCATTGGCGAACCTGCCAACAACAGTTGTCGCAATATGGAGCCCTCGACGGGTTCGAATTTCGGTTCTGGACCGTTGCCGGCCTCGATCTGGTCGGGCTCGTTGCGCTGTTTGTCTTTGCACTGAGCTTTCGTTTCGATTCACCCTCGTTCAAGGTCATTCGCGGGGCACGACTGCAGGCGGGCGCTCGGGGCCTAAAGGCCTTTGCCCGGGCTGCTGCCACCGAGTGCAAGATCCACGGCCAGGGTGTGGCCCTGATGCCGTCGATTCCCTTAGGTCGCGAGCGTGAGGCGCGGCATTTCCTGATCCTTGGCAGCGTCGGAGGCGGCAAGACCCAGACCATGCTTCATCTGATCCTTGAGGCTCGGGCTCGCCAGGACGGCGTCTTGGTGCTCGACACCAAGGGCGACATGATGAGTGGTCTCCCGGCACCGGAAGACCCCCTGCTCGTTGCGCCTCATGACCGCAGGTCTTGGGTGTGGGACATATCAGCCGACTGCAGCATCAAGCAGGACGCCCGTGAACTCGCGGCCCGCTTCATTCCGACAAGCTCCGATCCAATGTGGTCGGAGGCGGCGCAAGAGATTTTCGTGGCCTGCATCGTCCATCTCCAGGCGACCAAGGGCAAGGATTGGGGTTGGGCCGATCTTGAAAAGGTCGTCACCGCCGATGTCGATCAGCTCACGGCCTATGCAAGGGACCACAACCCGAATGCGCTGCGGCTCCTCAACCAGCCCGAAAGCAAGACGACCCTGAGCATTCTCACAACCTTCCAGACCCACATGCGGATCGTCTCGGTCCTAGCCGAGGCCTGGCCCGATCGTTCGGCCGGACGCTTTTCGATCAGAGCCTGGCTGCACAACCCGTCTCGAGACCGCCCGGTGATCCTCCAGCATGATCCCGGCTATCCCGAACTGTCGCGAACCTGGATCGGCAGCATGCTCGGCCTCCTCGCCTCGGCGGTGGGAAGCCCTACCTTGACCGAAAACCCTCGGCGGCGGGTTTGGCTGTTTCTGGACGAGTTCCCACAGCTCCCTCCGATCAAGCAGTTTCCGACCTTCCTTGAACTTGGCCGCTCCAAGGGCATCGCTGTCGTCATCGGCGCTCAGGACACGGCTCAGATCCGGGCCGTCTATGGTGCTGACCAAGCAAAATCCTGGTTCGGCATGATCGGAACCAAGATCATCACCCGGATCAATGCGAGCGAGGCGGCGGAAGACATCAGCCGTCTGATCGGCGAGCAGGAGGTCGAGCGGCGCACGCAGAGTGAGACTCTCGCCGGCGGCAAGGTCAGCATCACCAAGAGCACTCAGCGTGAAATACGGCGCGTAATCACGGCCTCCGAGTTGGCCTCCCGTCTCGGGCCGACCAAAGCCGGCGTCCGGGTGCTTTTCGTTGGTCTTGGCGAAGACGTCTATGAGATCGAGCTGCCATACATCCATCTGCTCAAACTGCGTGATCCGACCGTGCCGGCCGAGTGGGTGCAGCCATGGCCACCCAAGCCCTCCGGCCCCACCAATGGAGGCTCAGATCCTGAGGTGCCGCCGAAAGGCTCGCGCCTGACCAAGGATTTAGCCGACCTGGTCCGGCAGCAGCGGACACTGCACTGATCCATGGTGGCCTCGATCTCCGCGCGAGGGAATGCCGCCAGGGCGTTACGCTATTACGATCATCTGCAGCGCGACGACTACTACAGCCGCGGCGGGGAGCCGCCAGGCCGCTGGGCTGGCCGTGGTGCGGAGCGGCTGAGCCTCATTGGACCAGTCACTCATGCCGAGTTCGACGCGGCGCTGCGAGGTGTCGACCCCAAGACCGGCGAGCGGCTGGCGCAATATGGCGGACGCGCGCGCGAGCACTCTGCCGGCTGGGACATGACCTTCAGCGCGCCCAAATCGGTCTCGGTGCTGTGGGCCCTCTCCGATGGGCGTGACCGACAGCTCATCGAGCAGGCCCATCGCTCGGCGGTGCTGGCGGCAACAGGCCATCTCGAAGCGACGGCCGGCTGGGCGAGACGAGGCCGGGGCGGCAGCGTGCGGGAACGCACGGCGGGGCTCCTGGTAGCGCAGTTCGATCACCACACCAGCCGCGAATCCGACCCGCAGCTGCACACCCACACATTCATCTTCAATCTCGCCCCGCGCCGCGACGGCAGTTGGGGCGCGATCCTCAGCCGCGAACTCTACAAGGCGCAAAAGCAGGCCGGCGCGACCTACCGCAGCGCACTTGCATCTGAGCTGGAACGCCAAGGTATTCAGCTCGAGCGGCAGAAGGGTACATTCCGGGTTGCGGTCATCCCACACGATGTCGAGCGGGCCTTCTCCAAGCGACGCCAGGCCATCGAGGACGCCGCCCGCATTCATGGCTACAGCACACCGAAAGGAATGGAGCTGGCGACCCTTCGGACCCGCCGTCCCAAGCGCGACGCAAGGCTGAGCGACCTCATCAAGCATTGGCAGGCGGAGGCCAAGGAGCTGGGCTTCGAGCAAACCAGAGACGTGTCTGTCTCAAGCAGGCAACATCACCAAGGCCGGTCTGTTAGCTGGAACAATGCCCCCTCCCCGACCCAGTCTGTGCAAACCTCGGCCGCAACCACCGCGCCAAACAACGACCAGCAGCGCGCTGCCCAACTCGGGTCCCGGCTCGGTCAAGCAATTCGTGCCTTGGACCAACCTGCAGGGATGTCGGGCATCAAGGTCAAGCTTCGCTATGACGAACGCGAGCGCGAATGACCGGCAGCCAGAAAGTCAAACCACTTGGATTTGCGCGTTCGCTACCTCACAGAGCTCGCTTTCCCCCAAGGGGCCGCCGACCGTCGTATCGTCCTTGCGTCGCGGTTGATCCGGCGCTCGCAAGACAGCCGTTGCCGAAGCTGTGGACGATGCGGGCAGTGTTTCCAGCTTTGATTGCGCCCCGCAAATGGAGCGAACATTGGGTCAGGTCGACTGCAAAAAATCGATCCCCTTTGCTGTAATCGCCCCCCGTGCGCGCAAGTCGTTGTCAGATATTGTGTTCTGCCAAACTCCATCGTGGGCTGTCATCGATTCCAGGTCACGTGTAAACAGCGTTCGCCCGCCAAGAGGCGTTTCACCCCAATGAGATAGCCGCGCGCGGTCCGCGAAGCGTCAGCACCACAGGTGCATAGGGTGTGAAAAACTCTTCTTCCTTCCTTTCCTTGGACTGACGGCTACGTTGGCTTCGGGGTCGAGCTGTGTGACGGCTTGTTTTCGAACGTCTCAAAGAACACAATTTTTGCAATCTGGGCGCGGATCGAGCAGCAGTCGCCGCGCAGAGCGATGTCGTTTCGCCCGCTACCCTGATGCAAGCCCACTGCAGTGAACTGGTGGAATTTTGGCGTCCGCGGCCGTGCTGCACATACAATCGCAAAGCATGATCCAGCGCGCCGTTCGCGCGACGCGATTCGAGCAATTGGTCAGCGCGAGTTCGCGCGCGCCGTGTGCGAACCCGCGGCGAGCAGGAGCGCTACCGCCATCGGATCGAGTACGGCGACAAGCGCCAAAGTGAGCAGCCGGACCGGTCGTTCAAGGTCGGTTGCCGGCGCGCCAATCAGCTCGGCGAGATATCGGATGGGGCCGACATCGGCCTCTGCGCGCTTGCGCTGGGCGTTAATCTTAGCCTGATCGATCTGCAACCTGGCGAGCGCCTGAACCTCACGCTGACGCACTGCCACGATGTCTGCACGATCGCGGCGCTTCTGGTCAGCGATCGTCATCGCGCCGACGGGGCGGCCAAGCCGCGTCGATTCCTCGATGGCTGCGTCGATCTGGGCGATGCGCCGATCGAGATCGGCGACGGTCTGGCCCTGTATCGCGAGGCGAGCTTCGGTGTCAGCGCTCTTGTCCGCGAGCGCCAGATCGACGGCCACCATATGATCAAGGTGGGCTTTCGTGAGGAAACCGAACACGCCGACTGCGTTCAGGCTCATCAACACGCCGATCATGGCGACCAGGATCAGACGCAGCAGGAAGGGCGCTGAGTGCCAATTCTCGGTCAGCCACGCCGCGGCGACGAGCTTTCCGGCTTCTAGCGTGGCGCCCATGGTGATGATGGGCCAGAACGCACCGGCAAAGATTGCGGTGAGGCCGTCAATAGAAAAGGCCGCCGATACACAAGCGAGCGCCAGCGCCACGACGAATGCGGCAAGCTTGACGGGCGTCAGTGAACTCCGCGCAACCGCTGCGCGGGGCGCGACCGTTACACCCCCGGCCTCTGTAACAGTCGGTGTAACAGGCATGGTTACAACGATCTCTTCGGCGTTACAGCGGATCAGGCCTGCCTTCTGCCACGCCCTCAACCGGCGACTGGCCCGCATCCGGTTCCAACCCCATTGTCGAGCGAGCTCGGCGGCGCTGGCGGTCACGTGTCCGTCGGGACGCGAGCGAAGCCAAACCAGCGCCTCCATGTCATCCAATGGGCGGGACGGGGTGGTTTCGGCCATGATGAGGTCCTGCTCGTTGAATATTGGCGGCCGTGACCGCAGAATTTTCGCCTAGCTGGGCTGAAGGCCGCGCAAGCAGCGCAAAAAGACCCCGCCTCCGAGGGCGGGGCCGATGATTGCCAGCGATCAGTCGCCGTTGCGGCGAGACCAGATCAGCGTGAAGCCGTCGCCGTCGACCTTCACCAGCGAGGCGTAGATCGGGGCCGGGAAGCTCGGATCATCGAGCTTGACCGAGAGGTATTCGCGGTCGCTGTCGCGGGCGGTCTTCTTCCAGGCGGCGCCGAACTCGGTCACACCGGCGAAGATGCGGTAGTCGGGCGCCTTGTCGTTGTCCTTCTCGGACGCGGTGAACTTGGCCTTGATGTTCAGCGTCAGCGTCTTGATCGAGCCGACGTAACCGTTATCCGAAGCGGTGAAGGTGCCGATGGTAGCCATGGTGGTCTCCGTTTGTTACTCGAGCCGCGCCCTTCGCGGCCTCGATGGCGATCCTTGGCCCGGGGAGCGATCGGCCCGCAGCCTTCGGGCCCGCAGCGCCAGCGCAGGACGGCGACAAGCCCGCTTTTTTGTTTTCCCGCGAGGAATGCCGCCACTTCGCGGCAGGGGAAAAAAGCAGGCGCAGCCGTTGCGGGAAGGCGATCGAGGTCTTGGCCGTCCCTCGGGCCTGATCAGCCCATTCGAGGTTGCGTTGGACGCGTCATGAACGAACTGACGGAGACCACCATGGCGGCCGACACCGACGCAGCACAAGGACGTGCCTGGGTCGATCGAACAACTGCTGGCGCCCGCGCATCAACGGCAAGAAATACGCATCTTGGCAAACGCTAGCGCCCCTCGTCGCAGTCTCGCGTGCCAGGTACGAGAATGCGACTGGAGTGATCCGCCGGACAGCAATCTCAAATGCTCCAGGCATCACACGATCAAAGCGTCCGGCCTCACCGCTTGCTGCTGATTGAGAGCACGACACAGCTATCCCCTTGGCTGCCTCAGACGGCCCAGATCAGAGTGATCGAGGTCTTGATCATGGCGGGGCTTCAGCGGACGCCGCTGTGCACAAAAAAATCGGCCGCGCGCCGGTCAGGCGCGCGGCCAAAAATTTGAAGCTGGCCAGGGCCGCTCACGCGGCCTCAGCTCTGGCGTCACTCCGCGGCCTGCGAATATGCATCACCGCCTTGCGCCTCGTTTGGCGCAGCCGCCCGATCCTCCGGCTTGGCCGTTCTCAGCAGTGAGGGCAGCCAGTCTGTCCCCGCCAGCAACTGTTCGGCGGCTTCTGCCATATCGACCTTCTTCATATCCGCCATTCGCTCGGCAGCCTCGCCGCTCACGCCTTCGCAAACCGCCTCCAGAATGCGCGCCTTGGTGACGCGGCCAAGATAGCTGCGCACCGTCGGCCGCCAATAGCCGGTCATGTCGAGAGAAACGGCTTCCGCCAGCCGTTCGGCTGTTGCCAGCGCTCGCGGCCGCCGCTCCCACGGCAGTTTCACCGCATTGACGGTCAATGCAGCGCAATGCGCAAACAAGGCCATGCAGCTATCGTGGTCGAGTTCGGCCACGAAAGTCCAAAGGCCGGTGACGTCCCCGGGCATCTGCCTCGCCCAATTGGCGTGACGATCCGCCCAAGCCTTGCCGGCCGGTTTATCTTCGATGCCGTCCGCATGCCCCGCCAAATCCGTCTTGATCGGCTGGATGCCGACGACATGCGCATCCGCACCGAGATAGAAGATTTGCGCCGCGAGCGCATGCGTCACTGCTACAATTGCTGTTTCAGGCTGTTGGCTCAAATTGAGGCGCAGTCCCAAGGTGCGATGTGCGGTGAGGTCCCGAACGAGAACGTCAGATAGCGGTCGGTCGTCGTCCTCTTCCTCGGCAACGACTTCTTCTGCATCATCACCCTGCGCCGCTTGGCCATCTGTCTCGCCACCCTCGTTCGGCGCCTGCGCATCACTCCCCTCCTCGGTTTCGGCTTGGGGCTTCTCGTCTGCCGGGCGGATGAACCCCCGCTCGATCCGAATGGTGCCGTCGTGATTGAGGATCACGAAAGCGCCACCCCGCGCGATGTCATCAGGATCATAGGCCTGCCGCTTCGCTTCCAGCCGGTCGATTTCAGCCTCCAGCTCGCCGAACCGCGCATCCACGTCGTCAGCAAGTTCCTCGGCCGCCTGATGCTGTTCGGTCAGTTGGTCGAATTCCGTCTGTATCGTTGTGAGGGCGGCCTGATCTTCCGCCGAAAGCTCCACCGGATGCGGATAGGTCCGCCGCATGCCGTGCGTGTGCGGAAAATCAAGATGGGCTTCCGTCCATTTCCAGCCCTCGGCTGCCCGCACAGCGTCGGCCTCGCGGCCAAGCTTTGCTGTCACCAACAAATCGAGCAGCGCCACATCTTCCAGATAACCGCCCCGATCCTCGGTAAAGAGGTCGCGCAGGATCGTACCGCCCGCCTCTGCATACGCCTCGATCCCGACAAGGCGGGCGCGGCGGTCGGTTGCGGCGACGTGCGTTTCGGTGAGCAGGCGGCGGATGGTGCTGGCATCGCGGTTATAGGACAGGCGCTCATAGACACCCTCCTGCCGGGCGTGATCCTCGGTGATGGCGAAAGCCATCAACTGCTCAAGCGTCAGTTCGCCGTCGCGATAGACCTGCATCAGTTTCGGGGAGACCGCGCCGAGCCGCAGGCGCTGGCGCACGATATGCGGCGTCACACCGAAGCGGGCGGCGATTTCCTCCGCGCCGAAGCCACGCTCTTCCGCCAACGTCTTGAAGGCCTCGAACTGATCGGCGGGATGCATGTTTTCCCGGGTGACATTCTCGTCAAGGCTGATTTCATGCGGATCGTTCTTGGTGTCGATGACGCAACGGATCGGCTCGGTTTTCTTGATCTCCTTCCGCTTCACCCGCAGCAGCTGGGCGAGCCGCCTGCCCTCGCCGATGGTGACGAAATAGAACCCGGTCGCCGAACCATCCCCATGCAGTTCCGGCTCGACCACGAGGTTTTGCAGAATGCCTTTCGCGGCGATACTCGCTGCATACGCTTCAATCGCCGCCTCGCTATGTGGCGTCTTGCGCGCATTCTTGGGTGACCTCTTCAACTTGTTGAGCGGAATGAAAACCTCAGTGCCGCTCTCGACAACGGTGTCAACTGATTTGGCCGACATGATTGATCTCCTTTGGGTTAGGGGCACAGAGCGCACTCCGCGCCTGCGCCCCTGCCCGTCGGCGAGACCGGGGGTAGCAAGTGCCAGGGCGACCCGAGCGGAGGGGGATCGCCCGCCCGCATGGCGCCGCTCGAAGAGCGGGTCTGCACAAGCGAATGGCTGACCGCAAAGATTCAGGATCTGAGAGAGCGCGGAAGACCGGGGAGACCGCTCGGGTCGGCGCCGGCACTTGCCGGCGCTTCACCCTGGCGTGCGCGAGGGGCGGAGCCCCATAGTTCTTCAAGAGAAAGAAGAAGCGTATGGGCGCAGCGCCAGCGGAGACCACTCGCGGGTCGCGAGACCGGTTAAGAGGGCAGCCGCAGGAGCGTCAGCATAGCGCCGCCGAAGGCGGGACGCGGGACCGACTGCCCCCGGCGAGCGACTCAAGAGCGAATTCGCACCGCATTGGTATCAATTTTGCATTTATGATATTGTCTCAGTGTTGCGCATGCCGATGCACGGTAGGCGCATGTTCACTGAGCAAGTTTTCTCCTGAGGACGACATGGCCAAGAAAGCGAAGAAGGCAAAGAAGACCGCGAAAGCAGCCACCAAGAAGGTGGCAAAGAAAACTTCAAAGAAAAAGAAGTAGTCGGATCCGCGACTGAGAAATCGCCGCCTCGGGGTCGCAACCCGGACGCAAAGCGAAACCTCTCCAAAGGATCTGAAATGTCCTTTGCAGCCGTCCGGTATCGCGGCAAGGCGTTATAAGTCCGGACCTTTGTGCAGCTGGCTACTGCATAAAGGTCCGGTTTTTCGTTTCCGCCTCGGTGAGAGACACGATCTGTTTTTGCGCGAAGGTTCGACCCCGCCTGGCCGCGACGCTCTGTCCGGCGCGGTTCATGAGAGCCTGGTCCGCGAAACGCGGACGCGCCCCTTATCGGGATTTATTTTACTGCAACAAGATCCGGATTCGCCGTTAAGATCAAAATAGCGACCAACTCCAACGGAAAAGAGAAGACCGGTGATACCCCGTGTCGGAAAGGCGCTGAAGTCTGATCGGCAGATCACCGCTCCTCCAAACCGCCATTGAAAAGACTACACTTTTTCGCCCGATGTCTCCAAATCCGCGATTTCAAACTACGATCAGAGGGGTTCTAGCCGGTGTCTCCACCCTGTTATCGGGTAATAATTTTGGTTCCGGTCTCTTGGAATTCGCTGCTCCTGGTAAACCGATATTGCGGTGCGCCGCGCTCGACGGTGGAATTCCGCTAGGGAGCGCCAGCGGCCAAAACAGGCATTGAAATCATTACAGAAAATATGCGTAGTGACCCACATTTCGGAACGCCTGTTCTGGTGGGCCACAAATTTGCGATCGGGGCTGCGAAAAGCGACCGCATTCAGCGAGCCGATTTCGAGCTTAAGCTACTAAGCTGAATTTAGGCGGGATACCTGATCGCGAATTCGAGTCCTGCTTGGATCGCAGACCGAGCCTACTTGACCGACTGCCGCTCAGGTAGCAAGGATTTATATCACTCAACCCAAACTCGGCACTTCAACGGCAGCAGAATGGCTCTCAACGAAGACGATATTCGCCAAGAAGCTTGGAAGCAGTTCATCGATGCCAGAGGTACATATACGATTTTCACGAGGCGGGCCGCTTCCCTGAAGCGATGGATGCAGGCGCGCGATTTTTCAGCAATTGCCATTCCCGTGGTCGTCGCCTTCGTGGCAACAACAGATTTCGTTGAGAAACTCGGAAGCTTTAAAGCGGTTGCCCTCGCAATACTGGCTATCGCCGGGCTGATTCAGGTGCTTCTGTCTGGCTGGTCTTTAATTGCGCGTTGGGATGAGGAGCGATCTTATTCTTTGAGGGCTCTTCGGGATGCTTATGACATGGAAGCAAAGTGGCGAGAAATTGCTAAGAAAGATGTTCCAGATCTTGTCGTCGCCTACGAAGCCGCAAAGACGCAGCAGAGGGCAATTGACTCCCACGACATCGGTAAAGAGATTTCCGAAAGCGAACGGCAAATTGGCTTGCGTGCGGGTCTTAAAGAGATTCCGCGCGCCTGTATAGAATGCAAGAAAATTCCGGCAACAATAGACATACCCAAAATTGTTAACAAACGCTGCCCAGTCTGCGGAGGAGAAATTTAATGGACAATCAAACAAGGTCAGTCTTGCGCGGATACCTCTCGCTCAACCCTCAACAGCGCAAGGAAATCGCAGACATAATTGAGGACGAACGCACCAAAAAAATTGAAGAAGCCACGATTCGCAAAGACAACGGCATTAGCATGGGCCCTTCCGGTCAAGGCTGCCCCTGCTGCGGTCGTTAGGATGCCCCCAAGCGCCCACGGCGGATATAGTTGCCCGTGCGAAGTGGCGCACTCATTGGCGACCCGTTTTTGATCTGAGGCCTGGATCGACAAGGCAAGCGCCGATCCATTGCCCGAAGTCCGTTTAAACCTGACGGAATCGTACCCGAGAAGCAGAGGCGATGATTAAGCAGCGGGCCTACTTTTAGGTAATTTGGATCGGCGCGCCATGGGGCGACTTGAACCGGAATAACGATGCGCGACGAATTCCGAGCTGCAACGATCCGAACCTTGGCAGGCCGGGCGGGTCACCGCTGTTCCAATCCGGAGTGCCTGCGTCCCACTTCCGGTCCGGCCGTGGCGGAAGACAAGTCCGTCAATGTCGGAGAGGCGGCGCATATCACGGCCGCGGCGCCCGGGCCCGGTGCCAAGAGATACGACGCCTCCCTGACGCAGGAGGAGCGCCGCGCGGCAAGCAATGGAATCTGGCTGTGCGAACTCTGCGCCAAACTGATCGACACCGATGAGGCGCGCTTCACGGTCGAGCTTTTGCGCAAGTGGAAGCAGGACGCGGAAGAGCGCGCGCTTCGGGACATAGCGACCGCCGCGCCGGGGACCTATCGGCGACCGGTGCTCGTTATGGAACTCGACGATGAGGACCGCGCGTTCCTCCTCTCACTGGCGTTGCCGCTGGAAGACCAGCTCGACGCGGTGCTGGCGCGCATGCTGCCTGCCGCCCGGCGCGACATCGCCACTTTCCGAAATACGAAAGAATGGCCATCCCATGCCATCGCCCTCAACCTGACGCTCCGCGGCAGCGGAGGCAGTGCGCATGCGGTGACAATCGAAGGCCTGGCCAATGGCCTCGACGCCGCCGAAACTTTGCATCTCGTCGCGCCGCCCGGCACCGGCAAGACGACGACGTTGGTCCAACTGGCCGAAACGCTGGTTGAGGCGGGCGAAGTGGTCGCGGGATTCGTGCCCCTGGGCGAATGGTCCGATCGCCGCGAGGATTTCTTCACCTTCCTGACGCGACGCAACGCCTTCGGGACTTTCCGTGGGCGGCACTTCATGCAACTCGCCTATCACGGCCGTTTTGCGCTTCTGCTGGACGGGTGGAACGAACTCGATCCGGCGGCGCGGGTCGCGGCGACGCGTCTATTGAAGGCGCTTAGGCGCGACTATCCGCTGCTCGGCGTCGTGGTCGGGACGCGACGGCATCTCCTGCCGATTTCCGGCGCGGTCGTCGAAGTCGAGTCGCTTTCCGAGAGCCAGCAACTCGAACTGGCGCAGGCATTACGGGGGCAAGAAGGTGAAGCGCTCGTAGATCAGGCCTGGCGCACACCGGGCGTGCGCGATCTCGTGACCATCCCACTCTACCTGACGACGCTCCTCCGCAGCACGCCGGGCTCGAGATTCCCGCAGACGAAAGAAGAGGTCTTGCGGCTCTTCGTCACGCAGCACGAAGAGGAGCCCGAAAAGGCGGCGATCCTGCGAAAGGAACTGCTTGGGTTTCATAGTGACATGCTGACCGGCCTCGGCGTCGAGGCAAACCGCGTCGCGAACACGGTGCTCTCGGACACGTCAGCCAACCGGGTCATCGCGAACGTCGGCGCGCATTTGGCCGCAGCGGGGCAGGTCACAAGCCCGCCGCAGCCTGCGACTGCGATAGAGGTTCTGGTAAGCAGCCATCTCTTGATCCGCGTCTCCTCGGGTGGCATTTCGTTCCAGCACCAGCAATTCCAGGAATGGTACGGCTCGCTCGACGTCGGCCGGATCATGCGCGAGGCAGCGGATGGCGACGCGGTGGCGCGAACAAGGCTTCGGACCGACATTCTGAACTGGCCGGCTTGGGAGGAATCGGTCCTGTTCGCATGCGAACGGTTATCGCGCGAGAACGCCGGCGGCGCGCAGGCGGTCGCGGCGGCGATCCGCGAGACGCTTGGGATCGATCCGATGCTCGCGGCCGAAATGATCTTTCGCTCGTCACCCGAGGTTTGGACACTGATCGGCGCAGAAACGACGGCCTTCGCGGCGCGCTGGCACACGGCCGGCGAGATAGATCGCGCGGCGCGCTTCATGATGACGACCGGGCGGCCGGAATTCGCGCCGCAGATCTGGCCCTTGATCTCCAGTCCGGACAACCAAGTCTATCTCGCCGCCGTGCGGTCGGCCCAGCGCTTTCGGCCGTCGGTCTTGGGCAATGGTGCCGAGCAAAAGCTTGCGGCCTTGCCGCTGCAAACGCGCAAGCACGTCGTGGCAGAAATCGCAAGCTACAGCGGCTTCGATGGCATGGAGCTGGCTGTCCGTGTGGCAATGGCCGACCCCAGCGCGGATGCGGTGCTCGAAGTGCTCCAGGCGCTGCAATTCCGGCGCGCCGACCGGATGGTGACGGGAATTCTGCAAACCGCATCGGGTGAAGTTTGGCAACTTGCGGCTAGCGCCGGATATCCCGACGAGCTTGCCGATTTCGAACAGAACAAGAGGCTCGCCGAACTCCGGCGGACGCGGATGGATACGGAAACCGATCCTATGAAGAGCCTGAGGAGCCTCGCCACGCATAAGGTCAAGGGCGCGGAAACCGAAACGCGGATCGAGGAACTGATCGCGGCAACCAGCTTTCCAGTAAGGAATGATCAAGCAGCGCATGTTCTTCAAGAGGCGCAAGCGGCCTATCCCCAACCGATTCGGAAAGGGCTTCAGCGCCGCATCGCGGCGCGCTTGGAGTTGCCGTTCCGCGCGCACGAGTTCCTGGCGGGCGGCGACGCCCTTGACGAGGGGCCTGTCGTGGAAGCGCTGCTCGATGCGGGGACGCCCGAAATCGTGACGAGGGCCGCGTTCGTGGTCGTCGGTCCCAAAACGGTCGGGGCGGTGATCGACCGGCTTTTCGACGTGCATCAGGCCTATTACCGTGATCGCAACGCGTGGGGCGGTGCGGAACATCAGGCCGAACGCGAGGAATTAGGGCGGTTGCGGACCGCTATCGAAGCTTCGCGTGAAGACTCGTTCCTGTCGGCCCTCTTGGACCGTGCGGAGACCGACGATCCGGCCCGCATCGAGTTTCTCGCCGATCTCCTGCGCTGGCACGGCCGGCCCGAAAAAGCCGAGGAGCCCTCCAGCGTCGGAGACGAGTTGGGTTCGGCGATGGTTCGGACCCTTCAGCGCTGGATGAACGTGCTGCTGGAATCGCAAGAAGCCAACCGGCATCAACTCGCTGCCGTGGCCCGGGCAATGACACGTTTTCCCGATCCGCAATTCGTTCCCGGATTGCGCCAGATGCTGGAGCGCGACCTCGCGGATTGGGCGCGAGCACGCGAGGAGCGTGCCAGAGCGCCGCATCGCGGGCCTACCTCGCCCGACGTGACCCACAACCACACTCTAGAATACCAGAGAGCCTTCGCCGCAATCGGAAACGATGCGGCGGTCGCCGCCTTGAAGGAGTATCTACCGGATCCGCGCTTTGGCGTGCAGGCGGCTGGCGCTCTCTTGGAAATCTGGAACCGCGACCATCCGTCGGGCAGAGCGCCGATCGCTGCGTTCGGGCGGGACTATTCCCGCGCGAAACAGCTCGAGAAACAACGCCGCGAGGCCCCCAAAACGCTAGCGACCTGTGATTATGCGGAAGCGATCTTCGATGTCGCCAGGTCCATCGGGACCAGCGCGGCGGACTCTCGCATCCAACTGCATGCCATCGCCCTCTCGGTTATGGGCCTCGGCATGCCGCACGGCTTGAAGCGTGCCGAGATCGATAGCCTGCTCGCTCTCCCCGTGCCGTTCGCGGCGAAACAACGGCTGCTGATCGCGAGTGCGATGGCCGGCGAAGTTCTCCAGTCCGAAATCCTCGTCGCGGGATACGACGAATTGCTCGAATCCGGCAAGACGCAGTCGTGGCGGTTGGCGGAAAATAACGGCGAGCTTATGAATTGGGTCGAGCTGTTCGCGTTTTCAGACCATCCCCAGGCCGTGCTCGGCGTGCTTGACCGGCTGCCCGCGCAATACGGCTATCCAGGCTCGTTGGATCGCCTGCTGTCAGCGCTCGCGAAGAGCCCGCGTGACGGCGCCCTCGATGTGCTCCGGGCGCTCGCACGCCGCGATCCCCGGCTCCTGGCAAGGCATGATTGGGTACAGGCCGTAATTAGGGTCGGCATGGAGAAGTCAGGCCAGACCCTTCTCGGGCTTGTCTGCGATGGCGAGCTGGGCAACGCAGGTGGAGTCGATTCCTTTCACTTGTCCAGACAGCTCGCGCACCTCGCCGAGGAATTCCCATCGCTCAAGGAAGAGATGCTGCAACGCTATCAGCGCTTGAACAGCGGGCGCGCGAGATCGATCCTCAAATCGGCACTCATCGAACTCGCCGACGCGCCGGTTATCCGCGCGCTGGTTCGCGGCTACGCGGCGGACCACCGGCCTTACGACGCCGGCCTTGCCCAGGCCCTGCGCAACGCTGCGCTCGGGCGACGCCCAGTCGAAGGCTGGAGCGCTAATACCTATGAGGAGTTCAGCATATCGCTCGCTGAGCTTCGCCGGGAGCTGTTCGGGCTGGCTTTGGCGAACGATGCGCAATCGCGATTGGCCGAAAGCTGCCTGGTCGAGATCGAGGAGCTGCGGGACGAGCATGGCCGGGTTGATGACGAACCGCGACATCCTGACGTAGCGTCCGGCCAGCCGTGGCCGTTGATCCGATAGTGCATTCCGACTTCGAAAGGCACCGAGGGTCCTTATACCAGGGCAGACAGCCAAATGAAGCACACGCCCGATCACCGAGAGCGCGCCTACGCTCCACGCGGACTGCGGCGCGCCGCAGCTCCAGATTGGGTCGGGATGTCGCCCACCAAGTTCGACGAGCTGGTTAGGGACGGCCTGCCGCCCCGGGGAAAACTGGTGCGTGGCTGCCGGGTCTGGGACCGCTACGAGCTCGATACGGCTTTCGAGAACTTGCCCGACGACGACGAACCGGTCACACTGGCGCCCGGACCAGCCGACGCTTGGAGCCAGGTTCGGTAAGGATTTCGCTTCTTGCGGGCTGCACGCGGGAGACTAGTGTGGATAATCCGCTCGAAAAGCTGCAGGTCACAACTTGGTATAAGGCACTAGCCGCCGTTTCGGCGCCCGCTTTTTTGATCACCTTGCTCGGCCGCTCGGGTTCACTGATGTCAATCTTCGGCGGCCTGTTCCTTGTCGCCTTGGGTGAGTGGCGTTTTCATACAGTCATCGCATTCAGCTTGCGCCAAGTGGTCGGAGGCGGAATTGCCAAGGTAAAAGACGTTCCGAGAAAAATGAACGTTGACGGCGTGCTGATTTTGGGTGCGGGCGTTCTGGCCGTTCTCTTCGGGATTGGTCGGGCATATTCGCTCCAGTCGCTCTGGGGTTAGGCACAAACGATGCCGCCAATCGACCAGCGTTACTATTACGAGGATCACGATCGCCACGGCAATCTGCGGCGCTACTTCCGCCGGCGCGTCAAGGGCTCGAAGAAGGTCCGCAAGGTGCGGCTGCGCGAGGAGCCGAGCACGGCGGAATTTTACGAGGAATTCGCCGCCGCGCTCGCCGGCCGACCCTATATCAGGAAGGACGCACCACCGGCCCCCCGCCGGCGCCGCGCGTGGTGGAGAGATCGCTGCGCTGGCTGTGCCAGCGCTACATGCGCGAATGCCACGAATTTTGCCTCTATGACGAGGAGACCAAGAAGGTCCGCAGGCAGATCCTCGACAAGATCTGTGATGAGCCGGTGCACGAGGGCGCCGAGCTCAAGATCGGCGAGCTGCCCTGCGACATCCCGAAGGACAAGATCATGGTCCTGGTCAACCGCAAGGCCGAGACCTCGATCGACAGCGCCAACGCCTGGCTGAAGGCGCTGCGCAAGCTCTCGGAATGGGCAGTCAGCGACAACGTCAAGCTGATGCGCGCCAACGTCACCAAGGACGTCGAACTGCTCGGCCGCATCGAGACCGGCGGCTGGCATTCCTGGACGCTCGATGAGATTGCCCAATATGTCCAGCGTCATCCGCGGGGCACCAAGGCCGATCTCGCGCTGGCGCTATTCTTGTTTCTCGGCCAGCGCCTGTCGGACACCGCCCGCCTCGGCAAGCAGCATATCCGCAAGCCTGAGCATATCAGCCCGCTGATGCGCAAGATCCATCCTGGCCGCTGGGTCGCCTTCCGGCAGCACAAGAACCGCAGGCGTGCGCCGGTCGACCTGGTGCTGCCGATCCTGCCGCAGCTCGAGGAGGTCCTGAAGATCTCGCCTGTCGGTGCGCTCACCTTCCTTGAAACCGAGTTCGGCAAGCCGCACACGACTAAGGGGCTCGGCAACTGGTTCGCCGACAGGTGCGTGGAGGCCGGCGTGCCCGGACGCGCCCACGGGCTGCGCAAGGCCGGCGCAACACTTGCGGCGGAGAACCGAGCGACACCGCATCAGCTGATGGCGATCTTCGGCTGGAAGACGCTCGCCCAGGCCGAGCTCTATACCAAAAAGGCCCGCCAGCAGCTGATTGCCGGCGGAGCGATGAACCTGCTGACTTTTGGAGCTTGATTATCGTCCCGGAAGGGCTGGCATGGACGCGGTTTCAGGCGCATATTGGGCTATGTCTCGCCGCGACCGATGGCTTCAAGACTTTAGATGTCCAGAATGCGGGCGCGAAGGTACGGCCCAAATGTCCGATGATGCCCTGCCTCCGATTCAATCCGACTATCACGCTAAAGCAGATTACTTGCCAGATGGGTTTGCTACGGTGAAAAGAGAAAGCAAGGTGGGTAGCATCGACATCGTATGCGTCCGGTGCGGTGTATCCGCTCTGTGACCCGCCCCACCAAGAGCTCCGCGATCCCATCTATTGCTGCGGAAGGTGCGTTAATAGCTGATCGCCGGCGGCGGCTTATGACCTGCGTGCTTGACGGTCAAGTATGAGAGGCAATTTTGATCTTGGTTCCCTTTTTGAGCCCAGGCCGGCTCAAGGCCTTTTTGATGGCGTCTTGCGTCTTTTTGATTGCCTGTTGAATTCCCTCAGGCACCTGTTCCCTTTTTTGCTGACGCTCGTCCTCTCTTTCGAGAGCTTCTAGCGTTCGATTTTGCATTATAGGTCTCCTGAGTCATCGTCTTCTCAACGCGACGTAAGTATCGCGGGTTCAAATCTGGCGGGAAATAGTGCTTGCGTTTAACCCACACGAAACCCTCAGCTTCCGATATTACCGCTACGTCGATCGGCCCTCCAACAGTATCCATCCCTCTCGAGACACGCTTCTTGATGGACGTCAAATTCACCAGCGCTTCCGCCATCTTTGCCAATTCTGGCTTTGGCATGAATTCGATCAGGCTCTCGATTTCCGATTGTGAGTTTTGTCGTATTGCTTGGAAGGCGTCCGTCTTTAGTCCAGATATGAACGCTTCTTCGGCGGCCTGCACCACTTCTTCGAAGTTTTTCTTATCGTCGTCATCATCATAAGTTACTTGATCGACGACCGCCTCGCGGACTTTAGAGATGGTGCCTTCTGCAAACTGAGTAAGCTGTCGTTCAATCGCATCATCCAAGCCGTGCAGGAAACGATCAACCATCTCCTTCTGAGCGAAAGGTATCACAGCGGCGCGCGGGCCGTTTCGGTCAATATCGGTCTCGTTCTTGACGACGTACTTCAACCGATCCCCTACCATGCCGTCGATCTCAAATGAGATCAGCGTCGGGAAAAGCTCCGCCCCCCCCAAATCCGGCTATCACGATTCCCGTCAAACCATTTGAGAGTAAATCTTTCTGTAAGGCGAGTTTTAAGATTGCAAGAATCCGCGCCTTTTGCTCGTCATCTCCGAACTTGATTTGATTCGAAACCAGATCTGCAAGCTGCCGATTGATGCGCTGAGAAATGGCAAAGGGTCCATCCCCCACAAAGTTCGAGTCTTTTCTACGCGAATAAATTCTTTCCCATATCGCAATTACGGTATTGAGAGTGTCCCTTCCTATTGCCGCCCAATCAGCCTTTGCATCTGCGTTGTCGTCGAAAAACTTTTCCTGCATCTCTCGGAAAAAGCGCCTGGATATTTGACTAATGACCGGCAGAACAAGGCGCTTTATTGAGTCATCCTTGACCCGTTCCGGGGACGAAGCCCCGAAGGCATTCAGATAGCGCAAGAACTCGAACGCGGCGTCTTCTACTGTGTCAAAGGAAGCGCATTTGGATCTGAATCGCTTGACTAGTGTTTGAAGCGGCGTCTCCGCGAAACTCAAACCGTTGTAGATCATCACGCCGATGGGATTGTGACGACACAATTCAAATAGCTTGTCGGCGGAGTCATACGTCTTTTCTTCTTGATCGCTTGTTCCAACGGTGACAGCGCTATCAGCAGCCAATGCCACCGCCGCTTTATTCAGGATCGCGATCTCCGCTGTCATGTTTGCGCCATTTTGCTGCGGCGGCCTCCTGGGCGACCTTCCTGTAGGTTGAGCCCGCGCCCGACCCCATCGAGCCTCCACACTCGACAATTTGGAACGATCGATGGTTCCAAGTCAATCTAAAGTGGTGCAATGCACGCCGAGATATCCACGATGGCTTTGGGATGGGGCGTCGGCGCCCGCGGCTGCAGTCGACAGCATTTCCGACTTGGCCTCTCCCGTCTGATGCTCGTCAGGGTAGGCAGGGCCGCAACCCGCGTGAGAACGGAAAGTGGGTCAGATGCAGAAAAATCCCTTGGGATTGCAGGGAACCCCTTTGTGACCCACACCAGCCCAAGCCCTTGAAACTTCAACTTTTTAGATTCCGCTAGGGAGCGCCAGCGGCTAAAATGGCCTTGAAATCATTCGCAAAAATTGCTCGGAGTGACCCACTTTTTGGAACGGCTGTTCCGGTGGGTCACATCTGCGGTTGTCCGACCGGATATCGAAGATCGACGGTAGCCCGGGCTGCGCCGAAATTGGGATCGGTTACGGCGCCGAGTCGCCTGGGCGCCGAAACCTTTATTGGAGTCCGTGTAGGCTCCGGTTTCCTACGATTGTGCTTGCGAGAACTCGACCATCAGTCCGCTCTGAACCACGATCACGATACCAACGCTCGTCGGCGGGTCACGGAGAGCCGCGCTGCTTCAGAGCCTTCCGAACTGCGTCATGTTGTGAAACCTCATGAAGAAACTTCTGAAACCCACCCGACCAGATGGGGGCTCTTCTGTCGTCCGAGACCAACCAGTCGCCGACGTTCGTTGGTGGCGACACGCCCTGCGCGCGCGTCGCTTGCGATCAGACGCCTCGATGTAGATTTGCAGTTCGCGCAGGTCCTTGTGACCGCTGATCGCAGCGAGTGGGTATCGCGGACCAATGTGCGCCGCCAACGTTTTGGGAGGACAAAAGCGCCAGTCATAGGGACGTTACCGCCGACCCACCGGGAGGAAAAAAATTCGGGAAAGCATGCTTTTTTCTGCAAATTGCGGAACGCAAAACGCGGCTAGCGCGCGAGCCCGTACGATGCGTACAAGCACAAGAGCTAAGGTTTCTTTTTGTTTTGCTCTTCCAGCTTAATGGTCGCGACGACGATGTGGCTGGCGGTTTGAAAAAACGCAGTGCTGATTAGCTGAACGTCCGTCATCGCCTCAATGCCCGGTCTCTGTGAGGGTGAAGCCCATGCGAGGAGTGCCCTACGGAGATCAGCGATCCTTTGAGTTATCGTACCTTGCTTGTGACCGTGCGCGATTGCGTTGCGTAGATTGTTGCCTGCTTTGAGTACGGCCCAAAGTTCTGTGGTGAGGTCGGGCAGAAAGAGTTTTTCAGCTACATCGATTTTTCCCGCGAATGGGCGCTTCCACCGTCTGCGAGCTACTCTCAGCAAATCATTTAATGCCTGTTCCGCGGCGAGGTGCCCTTTCAAGACCGCTACAATGCACTCCTCGTATTTTTCTCGGCGCGCAAGGATTTCCTTGTGCACCTGTTCTAAGCGCGGATCATCGGCTTGCATGGCTTCCCCCGGTTGGCGCGCTGCGTCCGTCGTGTGGTTTGCTTCCGTCATTAACCAACCTCCGCAATATCTTCGTTGGTCGCTCTCAACGCGGCTCTCCTTTCCTCGTCCGTAAAGTGACCGAGCTTAGCGAGTTCGCCGAGACAGTAAGCATTCATCCCCTTGAGGGCATGCCCCTGCATGGACAACGTACCGCGATAGATATGAAATCTGCCCGAGCCTAGGTAATCCCGGGCCACGTTCATCATCAGAAACAGCGCGAGAACGCGCGGCGGCTTACCGTTGTGTATGACCCTCTCGACATTCTTTGACCAGTCGAGAATGTCTCGGACGACCTTCGGCGTGACAATATCAGTTGCGATCCGTCCGCCTAGCTCTCGCTTTGGATCGTCGATAATGAGCAGCGTTTCCCTCGAGACTGCCGAGAGTACGAGCTTTACCTCGACCGGAGCCATGAGTTTTCGAATGAAGAGAGGAAGGGCCATTTGTCTTCGCTAGTTGCGGGCGGCAAACATGCCGCTGGCAAGACGACATGATCCACATGGCCTCGAGCCGCTCCGAATAAAAAACGAATTAGTAGTTCTTGCGTGGCTTGGGGTGCTCGATGGCTGCGAAGAGCGCTGCACTGCCGTGCTGCACATCCGTTGAGCGCGCCTTGATCTGAACCTCGATGAACTGGTTGTCCTGCTTGCGGACCACGGCGCCGATGCCGAAATCATCGACCAAGGGCACATAGACGTCTAGCCCCTCGCGCAGCATCCGACCGATCAGCCAGTACTCCATGCGCCGTCCAAAGCCTGCGGCACGCCGGAACGTGATACCCATGTCTTTCACCTCATGTGGGCGATGATGGCGGCTTCCTAGGCCGTACCTATTGGGGCTGACATCGGAAACCCGCCTCAAATCCTAGTGGATTGCACGGACTCGACGAGGGCGCTGTAATCTACCCAATGAGCAGCACCAAGTCGCGCGAGGTGATCTGGGGTGGCCGTGTCAGCGCGGCTAGGATCAACGCCAAGCATGCCCGCAAACGGGCTATGGAGGCCGTCCGCGAGGCGGACCGGGCCGAGGCCCCCGCGTGGTCGCTGCGCATAGAGGGCTTCGGCGGACCGGCGCAGCCGTCGCCCACCATCGCCCAATGCCTCAACGGCGGCTACGGCTGGCTGGAGGTGAAGTGTCACCGCTGCGAGACCAAGGCCAGCATCCCGCTGGACGCGATCCGTCGACCGCGCAATACGCCGATCTGGAAACTGGAAGCGTCGCTCAAGTGCAGGTCCTGCCGGTAGGGCCGGTCGGGACGCTAGTGGCCTTGGTGGGAAGACAGAAATCGAAGAAGGTGCTGGGCATGCCGCCAAGATAAGGATTGGCGGCCGTTCTTGCGAATCTGATGCTGGCAGATTCAATCAACGCTGGTTGGCCTCAATGAAGTTGAGGATAGAGTCCGGTACCTCGCCGAACTCGGCGTAGCGTCGACGCAGTTCATCAGCGATGTCCACGGTCACGTCACGGGACCAGCGTTCGGCGGTGTTGAAGGCGACGATGCGGACCGGCTTGCCGTACTGGCCGTCCACTAGGTCGCGGATCAACGTCTCGCGGTCAGCGCGTTCCACGTCGGTCTCGCGCCAGGCGCAACCGGTCCGGCCGAAGTCGTCCACTACGAGGTAGGTGTCTTGGTCGGCCCCATGGGGCACGATTGATGGCGAGGTACGCATGGCACAGGACCTCCACGCCCCGCATGTTCGCACAGGAAGCAAGTCGGGCCAAGAAGATCGGCGCGGAAGGGGCGGGATTGCCTGCTCGGTCGGAACCTTGCCGCCTGCCGGGATCAGGCGAACAGCGCCGCCCCCGCCTCGGTGAACTTCACGTAGGTGCCACTCTCATGCAGCCACAGCCAGCCACGGGCAATCGCAAGGTCGAGGCCCGCCTTGTATTCGGCGGGCGTGCCCTTGTGCTGATACAGGAATGGCCCGTTGATCTTCTCTATATGGATGCGGCCGTCCTGCACCGGCTCCACAGCGTTGGCGATCTCGACCAGCTTGCGCGCGGCAGCATCAGGATTGGCGAAGGGGCGAGGCTCGACGGACTTCATTTGTCGACCGGTACGCCAGCGCGCTGGCCGATGCTGCCGACACGGACATCACCGTAGTAGACCAGCCATGTCTCTTGGCTGGTATCGGGGCTGCGGCGGCGGGTCAGGGCGGGCATAGCGCGAAAGAGCACGACCTCTTAGCCCATTCAAGGTGGAGGCAGCCTCATCAGTGACAGGGGAACCTCACGGTCCCGAAACCGACTACAGCGTGAACGGTAGCGCATTCTGACGTGGCGCTTCCTTGAAATCGATCACCTGCAAGATTTTGAAATCCGGGCGCACGGTGCCGCCTTTGGTCAGGTGTTGGGTGATTTGCATCTTGACCTTGTAGAGGTCGTTAATCAGAGCACCACCACGCCCAATCGCGTCTCTCGCGATGCTCGTTTCGCTGATATCAGCATAGATCGGATGATCGCCATACCAAAATCGCCATTTGTCGGCTTTCTCATCATACACAGGCGAATAAACCCGTAACCACGCTGTGACGACGTCTGGCTCTCCTTGCTCCTCAATCTCCTGCGCAGGCGCAAGGTCAAACGACGAGAGCATATCCTTCGCCTGCTGCTCGTCAGCCGCTTCCAACTCCTTGTCATTCTCTCTGAAGGAAATCCGTTTCACCCCCTCGGTACCAAGCGGGGCCAGCACCCCTTCAACCGCAGACCGAACCCTGGGACTTCTCGATAGCTCGATGGCGTCTCGACTAACGTGCGCGGTATTGCCATCGCCCAGTTGAACAATGACAATGCTCTTTTGATCGGTGTCGCGGATCTCGCGAACAGTACGGCCCCGCCGCAGCTTCAGATAACCGAACAGTCCTAGGCCGCCGCCCCCACCGATGATACCCAGATCAACCAAAATCTGTCGTGCCGACTTGACTTCCTCGCTCGAAAGGAAGCCAGCGATGGCATCGAGAATGGTCTGAATGACCTCAAAGTTGATGTTGAAGCATTTGTGTTCAAAGTCCGACTGGACCAAAACCTTTACGGTTGCGCGCTTGCCGTTCAACGCCGCATTTGCCTCGCGCACCAATCTGCCGAATGCCATCAACGCGGGAGCCAACTCCTGCACATCCATAGAATGGGTATCGGTGTCGCCATCATAGGCAACTTGGAACATCTGACGGCTCATACTGCCGCCCTCGCTTTCTGCCATTTCCCCCAGGCCCTGTCTCTTTTTGCCAGCCGAGGTGACTATACAACCTGACGGTGCGATCACCAGAGAGCTGTTAGTCGATTGGGGCGTATGTCTAAGGCATCGTCAATGTGGCAGCCTGCCATGGGCAAATACGCCTGTCCTGCCCTAGCCGTCCTTCACGTTGACAAGGCGTTGACACAGAAAAACGCCGCCGAGGATGTCTGCCGCCGCCTTATACGCATCCTCGCTATCTATCAGATTTTATAAGGGAAAAAGGCTGGTGGGGGAGGAAGGACTCGAACCTTCGAAGCCATGAGGCGGCTGATTTACGGTCAGCTCCCGGCCGCCCCCCGCGCCGAGATCGATGCCCAGGCATTCCCATACGAACAAAAATCGGGACCTGCCCTGCCCCGCCATTCACAATGAACGCGCCTTTCACCGCACCAGTTTCGCACCAGAAACGATGTCGACGAGGTGCGACGACCGCGATCAATCACCAACGAAAGTACAACAACCAACGATCCCTGATCTTTTCCCTACCGCTCATAACGGTCTGGTTGCAGGTTCGAGTGCAGTCCGAACCAACAGCGAAATCAATAGTTGGTCAAAGCCCCGTTTGCGGCCGCGGTGGACTCTCGCCCCAAGCATCGGGGAGGTACCCTCTTCGTCAGAGCGGACTGCGTGCATCGCCCCTAACGCCGAAAATTCGATAATCAAAGGCCGCGGGCAGCTTCTTCTTTCCTTTTTGTTCGCCGTAGCACGCAATCGTACGATGCATTTATAGCCGCCGTTCCACTTCGACCTCGCCTGAGTATAATGCTCGGGATGATCGACACCTCCGACATTTACTCGATTGGCGAAGACGCAAGTGTGCGTACCTCATGAAGTCGCGGGTGACCTGAGCGCGAGCGCTTGGGACAACTGCTCGTCAAGTTCGCGACCTTCTACAGGGAGCTGTTGAAGTGGGCGGCCTGCGCGGCATCAAGCGGATGGGATTTCGGCTATTGGTCCGGAAGAAGGCCTTTGTGCGGCGCTGCCGCGACGGCGTGCCTCATTGCGAGGGCTGCGGCATCGAGATCAACGCGCGGATAGGCATCATCTATGGGCATGTCATCTCGGCCGGCCTTGGCGGCGAACCGATGCTGGATGAGCCGGGCGGGACGCTGACGGCAATACTGCCGGCTACCGCACGATACGACCACGGCCTTTTGACCGGACACTGGTCAGACCTGCCAGTCGGCTCTTTCAGCGAGAGCGGGACCAAGATCAGCGCTACCGTCCTCACGATGCGCAACCGCGGGTCCGCCTGATGGAACACGAAATCCCCCACCTCGCCTTGTCGGCTCGCCGGCCGTGGGCCTGGGCTCTGTTCTATGCCGGCAAGGATCTCGAAAATCGGGATTGGCGCCCGACCAACCCGAGGCTGAAGCAGCGCGGCTGGATCGCAATCCACGCCTCGAATGGAATGACCAAGGCCTATTACCAAGAGGCGGCCGCATACATGCGCGACCGACTCGGCATCATCTGCCCTGGTCCGCAGGATCTGCCGCGCGGCCGCATTGTCGGCAGCGTCGTGATCATCGATCTGGTGACCAAGAGCGACAGCCCCTGGTTCTTCGGTCCCTACGCCTTCGTGCTGCGCGACGCGCGACCGTGCTCATTCCGGCCGGCGTCAGGCATGCTCGGCTTCTTCAAATGGGAGCGTTCATGAGCGAACGCTGGCCCGCCGCCCTTCGCCTGGACCAAGCGGCAGAATATTGCGGGCTATCGGTCGACACATTCAAGGAGGTCTGCACCGTTGCCCCGATCCAGTTCACGGAATCCTCGCATGGCCGGCGCTGGCTCCGTGCCCGCCTGGATGAATGGCTTGACAGCCTCGATCCCAACATCGCACGCTCGGCGCCCACGCGGCGGCGGTTGGCGGAGCGGATCGGTGGTGGCGGTGTCCAAACTCAGAGGGCTTCAGATTTTTGAGGCCAGGGGTAAGTGGTACGTCTATCGCCGGGCGACAGGAGAAGTCCTGATCAAGGGGTTAGTCGGCGATAGGAAGGCCCTAGATCGCCATCTTGAGACTCCGGAGTTCCTTCAGGCCTACAACAAGCCCCGCCTGCCCAAGCGCGCCGCCAAGGACTTCGGCGATGGAACGCTCGGCGCGCTGGTGCACTGGTTCAGCAACGGCGACATTGAGCGCAAGCCCAAGGATCTCGACCCAGCCGGCGTGATCGATGAAGGCTATCCGGGGTGGTCAAAGCTCTCGAAGGCGACGCGCGACGACTATCTGAAAGCGTACCGCTGGCTCGCCGATATCTTCGACGCCCAGCTATCGGAGTTCACCACGCCGGAACTCTATGACCTGCGCGACAAGTGCGCCGTCAAAAAGAAAACGCGCTTCGCCGACAAGATGATCCGGGCGCTCTCCTCAATGTTCAAGCAGGGGGTGAAGCGCGGGAAGATGGAGCGCAATCCCTGCCTGGGCATGGATCGTGCGCACGAAGCCGACCCAGACGCGAACCGGGAATGGTATGCCAAGGAATGGAACTTCGTGCTCGGGCACGCACCGCTCGAGGTGCTGATCCCGATGATGGCTGCGCGTCATATTGGGCTGCGCGGCCAAACCATCGTGAGCCTCAACCGAAAGCAGATCGAGGACCACCCGGAGGGGCCGACCGGCAAGGCCGTTCGCTATGTTCCCCGCAAGAACCGGAAGAGGGTCAAGTCGGTGTTCCTGCCGGTCATGCAGGAGATGCAGGACTTCCTGGCCGAGTTGAAGGTGCAGCGCGCCGACGGCGTGATAGCGGTACGCGACGACGGATCGCTCTGGCCGAGCGAAAAGGAGATGCAGACGCGCGTGAGCCATTGGCTGCGCGACCAGGAGCGCGCCGGCCACATCGGCGCCGGCACCACGCTGCACGGCCTGCGCGTCTCCTATGCCGCTTGGTGGAAGCGCAACGGCGCATCTGATAGCGAGGTCGCCGCCCTGATCGGCGACGTCTCGGACAAGATGGGCAAGCACTACACCCGCCACGTCGAGGCGGAGATCAGCATCATCCGTGCCTTCGATCGGCTTAAGGACAAGCAGTGAGCCGGGACAGGCCGAGAACAGAACATTTCGTGATTTGTCAAACACGAGGCCGTTTCTGTCAAACACTTGCCCCGCAACGGCGAAAAGTCTAAGGGAATCAAAGCGCGGACGTGGCGGAACTGGTAGACGCAAGGGACTTAAAATCCCTCGATGGCAACGTCGTGTGGGTTCGACTCCCACCGCCCGCACCACACCAACCAGAACGGCAGAGTGGACATGCCCGACAGCAACGACGATCTCTTCGGCGAAGACGAGAATGAAGCGGTCGACGAGTTCGACCGGCTGAGCGCACTGCTGTTCGAGCGGATCTCGGAAGTCGCCGAGCAGGAGGATGTCCCCGACGAATTGTTGCCACTGCTGTTGCTCCGGCTTGCGGTGAGCACGCGCATGATGGCCTACGCAACGTCGGTCGCCAAACCGTCCAGCAGCGGACTCAAGCTCGACCTCGACCGCTTCCGCCAAGACGCCGAACAGCTCATTCGCGGGATGAAGAAAGAGGCCGACGCTTTCATCGCTCACGCCAAGGAGGCGATCGCCGCGACCGAACCGGAGGACGACGAGACTTGAGCAGGCTGGGGCAGCCTGGTTGATTTCGGTGTGATTTCGTAGTTCGGTGCAGTCCGATGCGCGTCATTGCGCGGTCCGCAATGCTTGCCGGCCCTCCGATCCGAACGGCTCCGCCGCGCCTGCCCTGCCCACAAAGGCGCGCCCGTCAATTGAGTGCACTGTCATCGCAATCTCCGGACGTCAACTGACAGGATTGCCCGACGCGGCGGGCCGCTTCCTCCCACGCCGCTGAATCGCGTCGCCACAGAATCAGATATCCTCATGGCGCTTCGTCTTCCTCGAAACGCGCGCCATGAACCATCGCGATCGCCAGGCTGCGGCCGGACAATCCCCTTCGGCATCCGACGCTGGCAGCGATGCCGGCGCGCTCTGCGCGGCCGGCTTCCGCCATTTCGAGGCCGGTCGCGTGCTCGATGCGCAGCTTTGCTGCCGGCAGGCGCTCGGCCTCGACCCGCATCATGCCGACACGATGCATCTGCTCGGGCTTCTGTCAGCGCAGGCCGCGCAACATGAGCTCGCGCTGGAGTGGCTGTCGCGCGCCATCCGGCAGGAGGCAAGGCCGCGCTATCTGTCGAGCCTCGGCAACCTGCTGCGCCGCCAGGGACGGCACGACGAGGCGCTGCGCGCCTTCGACAAGGCGGTGCAGCTCGACCCCGCGGCGCCGGAGCCGTGGCGGGATCTCGCCGCCCTGCTGATGGAGCTGAAACGGTTCGACCAGGCGCTGCTTGCGCTCGGCCAGCTGCAGGCGCGCGCGCCAGAGGATTGGGACGCCGCCATGAAGCGCGCCTCGGTGCTGCTGCAGCTCAACCGCACCGAGGAGGCGATCGTCAGCCTCGACCAATGCGACCGGCTGCGCCCCGACCATGCGCCGACGCTGCAGGTGCGCGCGCTCGCCCAGCACAGCCTCGACCGGCTGGAGCCGGCGCTTGCCGATCTCACCAAGGCCCATGCGCTCGATCCCGACAACGCCTCGATCTGCAACGACATCGGCGTGTTCCTGCGCCTTCTCGGCCGCGGCGAGGAGTCGATCGCCTGGTTCGACGCCGCGCTGGCGCGCAAGGCCGACTATTTCGCGGCCTACAACAACAAGGCCTTTGCGCTCACCCATCTGCATCGCTTTGCGGAGGCGTTTGCAACCTACGACGCGCTGAAGGCGATCGACCCCGGCAATGTGGAGGCGATCTGGAGCGAAGCGCTGCTGCAGCTCCTGACCGGGAATTTCGCCGCCGGCTGGCGCGGGCGCGAGGCCCGGTTCAGGGTGCCGGGCCTTCCCGTCATCAACTACAATTTTGCGCAGCCGCTATGGCTCGGCGAGAGCTCGCTCGAGGGCAAGACCATCCTCATCCATGCCGATGAAGGCATCGGCGACACCCTGCAGTTCGCGCGCTACGTGCCTGACGTCGCCGCGCGCGGTGCGCGTGTCGTCCTGCTGCTGCCTGAATCCCTGTGTCCGCTGCTGGCGAGGCTCCCCGGCGTCGTCGAATGCGTGCCGATGACGGGCAATAAGGTGATCGCCTTCGACACCTACTGCCCGATCTCGAGCCTGCCGCTCGCCTTCGCGACGACGCTTCACAGCATTCCCGGCGCGACCCCCTATCTGCCCGCGCCGGAGCCCGCGCAGGTCCAAGCCTGGGACGCCCGGCTTACCCTCCATGAAAAACTGCCGCATGACAGATTGCGGATCGGGCTGACCTGGTCGGGCAATCCGAGCCACAAGGATGACCGCAACCGTTCGCTGCCCTTGCGCGCGCTCGCGCCGCTGTTCGACTGCGATGCCACCTTTGTGAGCCTGCAGAAGGACCCGCGGCCCGCGGACAAGGAGGTCTTGCGCGAACGGCCCGAGATCGTCGATCTGTCCGCGCATCTGACCGATTTCGGCGCAACCGCTGCGCTCCTGTCCTGCCTCGACCTGGTGATCACGGTCGACACCAGCGTCGCGCACCTCGCCGGCGCGCTGGCGCGGCCGGTCTGGATCCTGCTGCCCTACACGCCGGACTACCGCTGGCTGCTCGACCGCGACGACAGCCCGTGGTATCCGAGCGCGCGGCTCTACAGGCAGGACGCAAGCCGCGACTACGCAGGCGTGATCGCGCGTGTCCGCGCCGAGTTGCAGGCGACGATCGCCGCAAGATCGCGCGAGCGGCCGCGACCCGACAGCGCGACGAAGTGAGGAGTGATGACGGTGCAGCACATCTCCATCTCCCCCGATCTCACCTTCGACGTGCTTGTCGCGGGCGAAGACGGCGCGCCGCCAGTGCTGTTGCTGCACGGCTTTGCCGAATCCATGCATTGCTGGCGCGCGCAGCTCGCCTCCCTTGCCGACATGGGCTATCGCGCCATTGCGCCCAGCCAGCGCGGCTATTCGACGGGCGCGCGGCCCGATCCGCGCGATCCGTCGCGCTATCACATGGACCGGCTGATCGACGACGCGCTCGCGCTGGTCGCGGCCTGTGGCTGCGAGGGCCAGCGCTTCCACCTTGCGGGCCATGACTGGGGCGGCAGCATCGCCTGGGCGCTCGCGGATCGCTACCCCGACAGGATCGCCTCGCTCACCGTGCTGTCGCGGCCGCATCCGAATGCCTTCAACCGCGCGCTGCTCTTGCCCGATGGCGACCAGCTGCGCCGCTCGCGCCATCACAGCGCCTTTCTCGAGCTCGATGCCGCCGACAAGCTGCTCGCCGACGACGCCAAATGGCTGCGCGAGCGGCTGGCGGCGGCCGGCGTGCCCGGCTCTGCCATCGAGCAGCATCTCTCGGTGCTCGGCAACAGGGACGCCATGGAGGCGGCGCTCGCCTGGTATCGCGCCCGCGGCGCGATCCGCACGCCGCTGGGCCCGACGCGAGTGCCGACGCTCTACATCTGGGGCAATGCCGACGACACCGTCGGCCGCGCCGCGGCCGAAGGCACCGTCGATTTCATCGCCGCGCCGTATCGCTTTGTCGAACTCCCCGGCGTCGGCCACTTCGCCGCCGAGCAGATGCCCGAGCGCGTCAGCGAGCTGATGCTGGAGCATCTGCGCGACCACCCGGTGTGAGCCGGACGCGCAGTTACGCCGCTTCGGCCATCTCGGAGAGACGTTCCCAGGTCGTGGCCGTCATGCTCGGGCGCGCCTGCATGTTCGCAAGCCACGTCACAAGATTGGCATGGGGCGCGCTCAGCACCGACCATTCGGGCGTCAAGGCGAAGAACGCCATCGCAGGCGCGATCATGAGATCGGCCAGCGAGATCGTGTCGCCAGCGAAATAGGGTTGCGCGCCGAGCAGCCGCGCCAGCTCGTCGAACACCGTGTGCGCCTTCGGCATCGCCGCCTTGATCGCGTCTTCGTCCGGCACGGTTCCCATCACGCGCGGACCAACCACGCGGTGGAAAATGATGACGTTGCCGACGCCCTGGAACAGATACCAGTCATTGATGTTCATCACCTGGTCCATCCGCGCGGCGCGCCTGGGATCGGCGGGCGTCAGCGGCGGGTTCGGCAGCACGCGATCGAGATAGCGCAGGATGGCCTGGGTTTCGTACAGGCGAAAGCCGTCATGCTCGAGGATCGGGATGCGCCCGAACGGATGCAGCGCCAGATGCGCAGGCGATTTCGGCGCAAGGCGGGCAAGGCGGTAGGGCGCCCCCTTCTCCTCCAATGTTGCCATCACCGACCGTCCGAACGGGCTGCCAGGATGAGAATGCACGACATAGTCCGACATGATGGTCTCCTCCGTCTCGGCTTTGCTAGTTGCTAGTCCTGCTTCTCGGCTTCGCGCGCGAACCGCTCCATCAGGCCCGGCCAGCCGCGGTCGACGTCGTTGCGCATGGAGGTGCCCGCCTCCGCGCCCATGGTCTCGAATTTGTGGTGCGTGAGCTCGACCGTCGTCGCGTCCGGCCCATCCGCCGTGAAGCGCACATCGACCTCCGACTTCATCGACAGGTCCGGCTTCCACTGCGCGTTGATCTGCCAGATCAGCACCAGACGCTGCGGCGGCTCCCAGACCGTGATGGTGGCGACCGCGGTTTCGGTGCCGTCGGCCGAAATCTCCAGCCAGCGGCCGCCGAGCCGCGGCTCCATCAGGACTTTCGCGATCGGCTTCTTGCCGACGCCGTGATCATGCGGCCACCAGCGCGTCAGTCCGCTGGTGAACACCTCGAAGGCATGATCGATCGGTGCCTTGAGGTGAACGGTCTTGCGCACCGGCGCAATGGCAACGCGCTCGCTCATTTGGACCTCTGTTTCGTCCGGTAGGATCGTTCCGCTTCCAGCTTGAACGCATCGAGCGCCTCGCCCCAGAAACTCTCGAGCCAGTCGCGCAATTCGGCCAGGCCCTCCCGCCGCACCGAATAGATGCGCCGCACGCCTTCGCTGCGTTCCTCGACGAGCCCTGCGTCCTTCAACACCTTCAGATGCTGCGACACCGCCGGCCGCGACACCGGCATGCCCTGAGCGATCGCGTTCACCGCCCGCGGCCCCGCGCGCAGCCGCTCGAACACCTCCCGCCGCGTCGGGTCCGCCAGGACAGTCAATGTCGTTGCGTAAGCCATGGCTAACGGTAAGCCATGACTTACGGGGATGTCAAGGTGGGTTCGATGCGTTGTAGGCTGGGCAAAGCGCAGCGTGCCCACCGATATGCAATCATTGCTGGCATGGTGGGCACGCTGCGCTTTGCCCACCTTACGAGCTTCGTCGCAAACGCTCCTCGTGGTTAGAGCGGTGCCAGTGCCTACTCGCTCTTCTCGACGTTCCACCACACCGGGGTTGCCGGTCCCTCGAGCACGCCGGTCAGCGATTTGCGCCAGGCGGCCGGAGCGAGGAACTGGCCGAGCGGGAGATAGATCACCTGGTCGTAGGCTTCGGCCTGGATGTCCGCGGCGATCTGCTTCTGCTCGGCAGCCGAGGACGCGCGCACGAACTTGTCGCGCAGCGCCTCCAGCTTGGCGTCCTCCGGCCAGCCGAACCAGCTGGTCTTGCCCTTGGCTCCCATCATCGAGCTTGCAATCGGGTTCATGACGTCGGGCGCGGTCGAGAAGGTGAAGAACATGTTCCAGCCGCCCTCGCCCACCGGCTTCTGGTTGCCGCGGCGGGTAATCACGGTCTGCCAATCCATGGTCTGCAGGTCGACCTTGAACCCGGCCTGCCGCAACGCCTGCGCGACCACGACCGGCTGGGCCTTCAGGAGCTGGACGTCGCTCGCGGCCAGCACGACGATCGGCGTGCCGTCATAGCCGGACTCCGCCAGTGCCTTCCTGGCCGCCTCGATGTTGCCGCCTTTGGTAAGGTCGCCGGCGCCGACCTCGGTCGCAAGCGGCGTGTTGCAGACGAACATGGCGCCGCAGACCTGGTAGTATTTGGGATTGCCGACGAGAGCGTCGAGCACGTCCTTCTGGTTGATCGCCAGCAGCGCGGCGCGGCGGACCTTGACGTTGTCGAAGGGGGGAAGCAGGAAGTTCATGCGTCCATAGGTCTGGCCACCGAACTTGTTCAACGTCGCGACCTGCAGCTCCGGATTGGCCTCGAGCGCCGGCAGCAATTCGTAAGGCAGGCTTTCGAGGAAATCGATATCGCCTGACTGCAGCGCGTTCACCGCGGTTTGCGCATCCGGCATGGTGATCCATTCGACGCGGTCGACCTTCACCACCTTTCCGCCCGCGGCCCAGCTTGGCGGCTCCTTGCGCGGCACGTAATCGGCGAATTTCTCATAGACCGCCTTGACGCCCGGCTGGAATTCGCTCGCGACGAATTTGAATGGCCCGGAGCCGACCTGCTCCGCGATCTGCTTGCCCGCCGGCGTCTCGGCGAGCCGCTTCGGCATCATGAAGGCGACCAGCGACGACGGCTTGCCGATCGTCTCCAGCACGAGCCCGTAGGGCTCCTTCAGCTTCAGCACGATGGTCCTGGCGTCGGCAGCATCGATGGAGGCAACGAACTCCATCAGCTTCTGCGCCATCACATCGTTGCGGCCCCAGCGCTTGAGCGAAGCGGCGCAATCTTCCGCCGTGACCGGCGCGCCGTCATGCCATTTCAGGCCGTCGCGCAGGGTGAAGGTGTAGGTCAGCTTGTCGTCGGACACCGTCCAGTCCGCCATCTGCGGCCGGACCTTGAAGTCGGCATCGGTCGCGACCAGCGTGTCATAGACCATATAGCCGTGGTCGCGGGTGATATAGGCGGTGGTGAAGCCGGGATCGATGACGCGCAGATCCGAGTGCATCACCGCCGTGATGGTCTTCTTGTCGGCGGCCTTTGCCGGCGAGATCCATGCGGACGAGAGGCTGGACGCGAGCGGTGCGCCACCCGCAAGCTTGAGAAGTTTCCGACGCGACATTTGCGACATGCGTTGTCTCCCGACGCGATGTGACGGCACTCGGAACGCGGTCACCGACCGCGCAGACGATCCTTACAGAGCGGGCTCCGGCGGGGATGTCGGATGCCACCAGCGGCCGCCGATGACGACGCCATCGGAGACGATCTTGCGGTCGCCGACGAGATGCTCGCCGACGACGTCGACATAGTCGAAGCGGCCTTCCCTGATCGAGATGATGGTCGCGTCGCCGACGCTGCCCACTTTCAGGCTGCCGAGCTCGGGACGCCGCAGCGCCATCGCCGCATTGACGGTGGACGAGGCCACCACGTCCGGCAGCGGCATGCCCATGCAGAGGAATTTCGACAGCGTCGTCACCTGGTCGAAGGCGGGGCCGTCGATGCACAGAGCGTGGATGTCGGAGGAGATGGTGTCGGGATAGAAGCCGTTGGCGAGCATGGCGCGCGCGGTCTTGAAGGCGAACGAGCCCTTGCCATGGCCGATGTCGAACAGCACGCCGCGGTCGCGCGCCTCGAGCACGATCCTTTTCACCGTGCCTTGCGCCGTCGTCGGCGTGTTCGGAAACGGCCGGAAGGCATGGGTCAGGATGTCGCCTGGGCGTAAGCGCGCCAGCACCTCCTCATAGCTCGGCGGCGGATGGTCGATATGGACCATCAGCGGCATGCCGACCTGATCTGCCACCTCGAGCGCAATGTCGAGCGGCACGATGCCCGACGTACCCGAGGAGTGGCGGCCGACCCTGACCTTGATGCCGACGATGAGGTCGCGGTTGGCGTCCGCGACATCAACGGCATCGATCGGGTTCATCAGCCGCAGCTCCTCGCTCTCGCCGACCATCACGCGGTTGGAGAAGCCGAAGATGCCGGCATGCGAGACGTGCAGGTAGGCCAGAATGCGCACCTGGCTCGGCTCGATCACATGCTTGCGGAAGCCCGCGAAATTGCCGGGGCCGGCGCTTCCGGTGTCGACCGCCGTGGTGACGCCCGACGTGCGGCAAAACTCCTCGGCATCGATGCCGAGCGAGGTGCCGCCCCAATAGACATGGGTGTGCAGATCGATCAGGCCCGGCGTGACGATATGGCCGGACACCTTGCGCACATCCGTTCCCGGATCCGCCTTGAGCTCGCTGCCGATCGCCGCCACCTTGCCGCCGGCGAAGGCGATGTCGGTGACGGCATCGAGCTTTTGCGAGGGGTCGATCACCCGACCGCCGCGGAGGATCAGATCGAAGGCCATCGTTACCTATGAGCGGTGGAGAACGCGTGGGATGGGCCGAGCGCAGCGAAACCCATCGTCTTCCTTTCCGTAGGTGGGTTTCGCTTGCGCTCTACCCACCCTACGGACGAGACGTTACGCCTCGCTCTTGTCGACGTTCCACCAGATCGGCGTCGCCGGACCGTCGAGAATGCCGGTCAGCGATTTGCGCCAGGCGCTCGGCGCGGTGTACTGCCCGAGCGGAATGTAGATCACCTGGTCGTAGGCCTCCTGCTGGATCTCCTCGGCGATCTTCTTCTGGTCCTCCGGCGAGGTTGCCCGCACGAACTTGTCCTTGAGCTGCTCGATCTTGGGATCGTCGGCCCAGCCGAACCAGCCGCCGTTCTTGCCGCGGCCGCCGATCGAGAAATTGACCACGGGGTTCATCACGTCGGCGGCGACCCAGTTGGTGAAGAACATGTTCCAGCCGCCCTCGCTGACAGGCTTCTGGCTGGTGCGGCGGCTCACCACCGTCTGCCAGTCGGTCGCCTGCAGGTCGACCTTGAAGCCGGCCTTGCGCAGCGCTTCCGCGACCACGATCGGCTGCGCCTTCAGCGACACCACGTCGCCCGGCGCCATGATCACGATCGGCGTGCCGTCATAGCCGGATTCGGCGAGCGCCTTCTTCGCCGCATCGAGGTTGCCGCCCTTGATCAGCTCGCCGGCGCCGACGTCGCTGGCGAGCGGCGTGTTGCAGACGAAGAACGCGCCGCAGACCTGCTGATATTTGGGATTGCCGATCAGCGCGTCGAGCACGTCCTTCTGGTTGATGGCAAGCAGCGCCGCCTTGCGGACCTTGATGTTGTCGAAGGGCGGCAGCAGGAAATTCATCCGCCCGAGCGTCTGGAAGCCGAACTTGTTGAGCACATCGGTCTTGAGATCCGGATTGCCTTCCAGGATCGGCAACAGATCGAAGGGCGGCGCTTCCAGGAAATCGATGTCGCCGGACTGCAGCGCATTCACCGCCGTTTGCGCGTCCGCCATGGTGATCCATTCGACGCGATCGACCTTCACCACCTTGCCGCCGGCGGTCCAGCTCGGCGGCTCCTTGCGCGGCACGTAGTCGGTGTTCTTCTCATAGACCGACTTCACGCCGGGCTGGAATTCGGCTGCCACGAACTTGAACGGGCCGGAGCCGATCTGCTCGGCCATCTGCTTGCCGACCGGCGTTTCGGCAAGCCGCTTCGGCATCATGAAGGGCACGTAGGACGACGGCTTGCCGATCGATTCCAGCACCAGGCCGTAGGGTTCCTTCAGCTTGAGCACGATGGTCTTGGCATCGGCCGCCTCGATGGACGCCGTGAAGTCCATCAGCTTCTGGCCCATGTTGTCGTTCTTGCCCCAGCGCTTCAGCGAGGCGGCGCAGTCCTCCGCGGTGACCGGCGCGCCGTCGTGCCATTTCAGGCCGTCGCGCAGCGTGAAGGTGTAGGTCAGCTTGTCGTCGGACACCTTCCAGTCCGCCATCTGCGGCTGGACCTTGAAGTTGGAATCGGTCGCCAGCAGGGTGTCGAACACCATGTAGCCGTGGTCGCGGGTGATGTAGGCCGTGGTGAAGAGCGGATCGATGATGCGCAGATCCGAATGCATCACCGCGGTAATGGTCTTCTTGCCGGCGGCAGAGGCTTTCGACATCCATGCGGACGAGAACGCGGACGCGACTGGCGCGACGCCCGCAAGCTTGAGCAGTTTACGACGCGAGATCTTTGTCATTCGTGGTCTCCTGACACGACGTGAAAGCAGTAGGATGGGTAGAGCGCAGCGAAACCCATCTTCTTTCTAGCTCGCGCTCTCCGTGTCAGGTGGGTTTCGCTAGCGCTTGACCCACCCTTCACGGCCGGACGGCTGTTACGCCTCGCTCTTGTCGACGTTCCACCAGATCGGCGTTGCCGGACCGTCGAGAATTCCCGACAGCGATTTGCGCCAGGCGCTCGGGGCGAGATATTGCCCGAGCGGAATATAGATCACCTGGTCATAGGCTTCTTTCTGGATTTCCTCGGCGATCTTCTTCTGCTCGTCGGGCGAGGACGCCCGCACGAACTTGTCCTTGAGCTCTTCGATCTTGGGATCATCGGCCCAGCCGAACCAGCCGCCGTTCTTGCCGCGTCCGCCGATCGAGGAGTTGACCACCGGGTTCGCCACGTCGGCCGCGACCCAGTTGGTGAAGAACATGTTCCAGCCGCCCTCGCTCACAGGCTTCTGGCTGGCGCGGCGGCTGACCACCGTCTGCCAGTCGGTCGCCTGCAGGTCGACCTTGAAGCCGGCCTTGCGCAACGCTTCCGCGACCACGATCGGCTGCGGCTTCACCGTGGTGTTGTCGCCGGGCGCCATGATCACGACCGGCGTGCCGTCATAGCCGGATTCGGCCAGCGCCTTCTTGGCCGCCTCGATGTTGCCGCCCTTGATCAGGTCGCCGGCGCCGACCTCGGTCTCCAGCGGCGTGCCGCAGCCGAAGAACGCGCCGCAGACCTTGTAGTATTTCGGGTTGCCGGTCAGCGCGTCGAGCACGTCCTTCTGGTTCATCGCAAGCAGCGCGGCGCGGCGCACCTTGACGTTGTCGAAGGGCGGCAGCAGGAAGTTCATGCGCCCGAGCGTCTGGAAGCCGAACTTGTTGAGCGTCTCGACCTTCAGATCCGGATTGCCTTCCAGGATCGGCAACATGTCGAACGGCGGCTGCTCCATGAAATCGATGTCGCCGGACTGCAACGCGTTCACCGCGGTCTGCGCATCCGCCATGGTGATCCATTCGACGCGGTCGACCTTCACCACCTTGCCGCCGGAGGTCCAGCTCGGCGGCTCCTTGCGCGGCACGTAATCGGTGAACTTCTCGTAGACCGCCTTGACGCCCGGCTGAAACTCGCTGGCGACGAACTTGAACGGACCGGAGCCGATCTGCTCTGCCATCTGCTTGCCGACCGGTGTCTCCGCAAGCCGCTTCGGCATCATGAACGGCACATAGGATGAGGGTTTCCCAATCGATTCCAGCACCAGGCCGTAAGGTTCTTTCAGCTTCAGCACGATGGTCTTGGCATCCGCCGCTTCGATGGACGCCGTGAAGTCCATCAGCTTCTGGCCCATATTGTCGGTCCTGCCCCAGCGCTTCAGCGAGGCCGCGCAGTCGTCCGCCGTGACCGGCGCGCCGTCATGCCATTTCAGGCCGTCGCGCAGCGTGAAGGTGTAAGTCAGCTTGTCCTCGGACACCTTCCAGTCCGCCATCTGCGGCCGGACCTTGAAGTTGGAATCGGTGGCGAGCAGCGTGTCATACACCATGTAGCCGTGATCGCGCGTGATGTAGGCCGTGGTGAACAGCGGATCGATGACGCGCAGATCCGACTGCATCACCGCGGTGATGGTCTTCTTGTCGGCCGCAGAGGCTTTCGACATCCATGCGCTCGAGAACGCCGAGACGATGGGTGCGGCGCCGGCGAGCTTGAGCAGTTTGCGGCGCGAGATCTTTAACATTCGTGGTCTCCTGAAGTGACGTGAAAGCAGTCAAAGCGCGGTCATTGCTTAAGCATGCCGTTCGTTATTTAGGCGAATAAACGAACTAACACGCTGTAAATCCTTTCAGATTCGAGACTTGCACCAAGCCCGCAGCGCGTCAATCGAGATTTGGTCGAGTGCTGCCCTGCAGATGTTCCGCTTTACAAACCGTTCACGGCGCCGTCTCACTACGGCCATCCATCCCGTCCCTTCGCCTCGCCGAGCTTTCAAGAGAGTGTCATGAATCCTGCCAACCTCCCATTTGATTCCGAAGCCATGCTGCAGGGTTTGCGCACCTGGGTGGAATGCGAGAGCCCGACCTGGGATGCGAGCGCGGTTGAACGGATGCTCAATCTCGCGGCGCGCGACATGGCGATCATGGGCGCGACCATCGAGCGCATCGCGGGACGGCAGGGCTTCGCCGGCTGCGTCCGTGCGCGCTTCCCGCATCCCAGGCAAGGCGAGCCCGGCATCCTGATCGCCGGGCACATGGATACCGTGCATCCCGTGGGCACGCTGGGCAAACTGCCGTTCCGCCGCGAGGGCGACAAGTGCTACGGCCCCGGCATCTACGACATGAAGGGCGGCAACTATCTGTCGCTGGAAGCGATCCGCCAGCTGGCGCGCGCCGGCGTCACCACGCCGCTGCCGATCACGGTGCTGTTCACGCCGGACGAGGAAGTCGGTACCCCCTCGACCCGCGACATCATCGAGGCCGAAGCCGCACGCAACAAATATGTGCTGGTGCCGGAGCCCGGCCGCGCCAACAACGGCGTCGTCACCGGACGCTATGCCATTGCGCGCTTCAATCTCGAAGCGGTCGGTCGTCCGAGCCACGCCGGCGCGACGCTGTCGTCAGGCCGCTCCGCGATCCGGGAAATGGCCCGGCAGATCCTGGTCATCGACAACATGACCACCGACGACTGCACCTACTCCGTCGGCATCGTGCATGGCGGCCAATGGGTCAACTGCGTCGCGACCACCTGCACCGGCGAAGCGCTCAGCATGGCCAAGCGCCAGGCCGATCTCGACCGCGGCGTGGAAAAAATGCTGGCGCTGTCAGGCACCACCGACGACGTGACGTTCACGGTGACGCGCGGCGTCACCCGCCCGGTCTGGGAGCCGGATGCCGGCACCATGGCGCTGTATGAAAAGGCGCGCGGCGTAGCACAGGAGCTCGGCATGGACCTGCCGCATGGCAGCGCGGGCGGCGGATCGGACGGCAATTTTACCGGCGCCATGGGCATCCCCACCCTCGACGGCCTGGGCGTGCGCGGCGCCGACGCGCACACGCTGGGCGAGCACCTGATCGTCGAAAGCCTCGCCGAACGCGGCCGGCTGATGGCAGGCCTGTTGGCGACGCTGTCGTAAGGCATCAGCGCGGTTTCCGGCGCAAGCCTGCCCCGGACTTGATCCGGGGTGGCACCGGTCGGCGCGAACGAAACGCTTCAAAAACAGCATCCGGAGCCTCGGTTCTGATTCAATCGGAACCGAAAATGCTCTAGGCTAGCGCTCATGCCCAAGGCACAAGCGACGCCCCGCTCCATCCCGTTCAAGACCATTCGCGCCCGCGCGGAGAAGCGCAAGGGCGGCGCTGAGGCGTTGCAAAAGCTGTTGCCGCGCAAGCCCGATCCGAAGGCGCTGGCAAAGCTCACCGACGACCGCGTGCTGGCGGAAATGACCAGGCGGGTGTTCTCCGCAGGCTTTGCCTGGAGCGTGATCGAAGCGAAATGGGACGGCTTCGAGCAGGCCTTCCTCGCGTTTGCACCGGGGAAGTTGACGTTCCAGCCCGATGACTACTGGGACGCGCTGCTCTCGGACGCACGCATCGTGCGCAACGGCGCGAAGATTCAGTCCGTGCGTGAGAACGCCGCCTTTGTGCAGGCGGTCAGCAAGGAGCATGGCTCGTTCGGGAAATTTCTCGCGGCCTGGCCGTCGTCCAACGAGGTCGCCCTGCTCGATCTCCTGGCCAGGCGCGGCAGCAGGCTCGGCGGCAATACCGGGCAGATGCTGCTGCGCTTCCTCGGCTATGACGGCTTTGTCACCTCGCAGGATGTGATCGCCTGCCTGCGTGACGCGGGACTCGACATCACCCCCGAGGCCAAATCGAAAGGCGACCTTGCGAAAGTGCAGGCGCAGTTCAATGCCTGGGCCGCGGAAACCGGACTGCCCTATGTGCAGCTGTCCCGCATCTGCGCGCTCTCGATCGGGGAAAATCGCAGCGAAAATCACGCCGCCTGACTCGAATTTGCACTGCACAATGCTTCGGCAGCAGCGGTTGAAAATTTGGCCTTGTTCAAAAAAGAGGCGCATCGTAAGAGACGCCCGTCCACGCGACGATGCGGGAGAGATCGATGACGAAAGCCTGCGGCGTTCGTCATCGGCGCCGACGGAGCAACCGCCCCGGAAACTCTCAGGCAGAAGGACCGTATCGTCAGGACATCTGGAGAGAGACGGCACGGCAGGCATGCGCGTGACGTCCACCGAAGGGGATAGTTCGCCGGCGGGCCCAAGGCCCGAAGGCGGATCAAGCTCTCAGGTACCGTGACAGATGGGGCGTCGCGACCGGTCTATCGCCGGCGCGGGCGACTCTAACGCACGGGAGCCTCTCGACCATCATGACCCATATCGCCATTGTCGGCGCCGGCATTACCGGCGTGACGACCGCCTATGCCCTGCTCGAACGCGGCTACACGGTGACTGTCCTCGACAGGCATCGCTACGCCGCGATGGAAACATCCTTCGCCAATGGCGGCCAGCTTTCGGCGAGCAATGCCGAAGTGTGGAATAGCGCAGCGACCATCCTCAAGGGCCTGCGCTGGATGTTTCGAAGCGACGCACCGCTTCTGATGAATCCGCGGCCGAGCTGGCACAAATATTCCTGGATGGCCGAGTTCGCCGGCCAGATCGGCAACTACCGCGCCAACACGGTTCAGACCACGCGACTTGCGATCGAGGCACGCCGGCATCTGTTCGCGATCGCCGAGCGCGAGGGCATCAGCTTCGATCTCGAACGTCGCGGTATTCTCCACATCTATCGCGACAGGGCCGGTTTCGAGGCCGGCCTGCGCGTCAACGCGCTGTTGCAGCAAGGTGGCCTCGATCGCCGCCCGGTGACGCCCGAGGAAATCCGGGCCATCGAGCCGACCCTGCAGCAGGCCTATTACGGCGGCTTCTTCACGCCCTCGGATGCAACCGGGGACATCCACAAATTCACCCGCGGGCTCGCCGACGCCTGTGTCCGCCGCGGCGCGACCTTCGTTCACGAAGCGGATGTCGACACCATCATGCGCGCAGGTCCGCATTTTCGTATCGGCTGGCGCCAAGCGGCCTCGACCGATGCCGCATCCTCGGCACGGCGCGAGCTGCAGGCGGACGCTATCGTGATCTGCGCCGGGGTTGCGAGCCGTGACTTCGCCGCGCGTCTCGGCGATCGGGTCAATGTCTATCCCGTGAAGGGCTACTCGATCACCGTCCAGCTCGATTCACCGGACAGCCGCAACGCGACGCCGACCGTCAGCCTGCTCGACGAGGCCGCCAAGATCGTCACCAGCCGGCTTGGCGCCGATCGGTTCCGCGTCGCCGGCACCGCCGAATTCAACGGCTTCAACCGCGACGTTCGCGCCGACCGTATCCGTCCGCTCGTGGACTGGGTGCGGCGCAACTTCCCGGCTGTGGACACGTCGCGGATCGTGCCATGGGCCGGGCTGCGCCCGATGATGCCGAACATGATGCCGGTCGTTCGCGCCGGACGCCTGGCCGGCGTGTTCTACAACACCGGCCACGGTCATCTCGGCTGGACCCTCTCGGCCGCAACGGCCCAGATGGTCGCCCAGGCCGTCGACGACTGGCACGAGCCCGCCGCGCGCCCGGCCGCGCCCTCAATTCGTCTCGAAGCCGAGGCCGCACCGTCATTATTAGCAGCCGCGCCGGCCGGTCCGCCCCTTGCTCCGGCGCAGCCATTGGCACACTATTTGCCCGGTCGGGGCGGGTCCTCAGGCCAACTTTCCGGTCAAGACGACAGGCGCACATGATGCAGATGACGGGAACAATGGACGCGTTGAGGCCGCGCGAAGGCCTGAAGGCCAGCGCCAGTCTCGGGCCCGGCCCCCACCCCGTTCCGTAGCCGGAGACAGTAATGCTCGGATATCTCGTTCGCCGCGTGCTCGCTGCCGTGCCTGTCATGGGCGTGGTGGCGCTGTTCGTATTCCTGCTGCTGCGGATCACGCCGGGCGACCCCGCCGCCATCATCGCCGGCGATAACGCGACCCCGGCGCAGCTCGAGCGCATCCGCACCTCGCTCGGCCTCAACGAGCCGCTCTATGTGCAGTTCTTCACCTGGGTCAACAAGCTGCTGCATGGCGATCTCGGCGTGTCCCTGATCTCCAACGTGCCCGTGCTGAAGATGATCGGCCAGCGCGTCGAGCCGTCGATCTCGGTCGCGCTCGCCACCATCATTCTTGCCGTGCTCATCGCCGTTCCGCTCG
>Ga0209062_1000518_pt1 | contig 110300 bp, 104 predicted proteins | sample Coa_R2_2_FD_187158 | JGI IMG/M metagenome (GOLD analysis project Ga0209062, IMG submission 187158) | Surface soil microbial communities from Centralia Pennsylvania, which are recovering from an underground coalmine fire - Coalmine... | ecosystem: Environmental > Terrestrial > Soil >...
TCTCCTTCTCCTTCTCCTTCTCCTTCTCCTTCTCCTTCTCCTTCTCCTTCTCCTTCTCCTTCTCCTTCTCCTTCTCCTTCTCCTTCTCCTTCTCCTTCTCCTTCTCCTTCTCCTTCTCCTCCGCCTGCGTCAGTTTCAGCGCGACGTTCACCATCTGCAGAAACCCGACCAGGTCGCTGGTCGCAAAATCGATCGCCGGCGAGTCCTCGTCGCAACGGTCATGCGCCTCGCGATAATCCGTCTGATCGAGGCGCGGGCGGACCAGCACCGTCGTCATGCCGCGCTCGTGCGGCACGATCAGGTTGCGGGCGATGTCTTCGAACATCGCCGCGCTTCTGGGCTCGACATTGTACCGACGGAAGAAGGCGTCGTAGGCTGCGGGCGCCGGCTTCGGAATCATATTGGCCGCCATAATGTCGAAAGCATCTTCGAACAAGGCGGCGAGGCCGAGCTGCGCAGCGGTCCGCAAGGCGTGGTCGCGCGAGCCGTTGGTCAAGATCAGCTTGCGCCCGGGCAGCGCGGCGATTTCGGCGGCGAGCGGCGGATTGGGAGCGAGCGAGGAGCGATCGATTTCGTGCACGAACGCCAAAAACTCCTCGGGACTGACCTGGTGCTCGTCGATCAGGCCCCGCAAAGTCGTCCCGTAGCGATGGTAATAGTGCTTCTGCAGCGCCCGCGCCGAAATGCCGTCGAGACCGAACATCGTCATGACGAAAAGCGAAATGCGCTGGTCGATCATCGGCCAGAGATCGCTGTCAGGCGGATAGAGCGTATTGTCGAGGTCGAAAACCCAGGTCTCGACATGGCGGAACTTCGCGAGGATCGCCGAAGCCTTGTCGCCGCTAAGGGCCGTCGGGAAATGGGGAAAAGTTCTGTCCAAGAACGAGATGCTGAATGTTGGAGCTGACGGCCTTCGTCTTTGATCGTCAAGCTTGTGAACGCGACCCGAAAGCGAACGGGACCCAAGCCGCGCCCGGCCGCGCCGACCTTGAGCCTGTTTTGCAACACTTTGATGCAACTTACAAATGCGATGCGGCCGGAATGGGGCTTGGGCCGTCGCTTCGCTCAAGCGGCTGCCTGGCTTTCGTCTTGCGGCGGGCGCCCCAAGCCGGCCCGCCCCTTGCCCGCCTTTAGGAAGTCTTCAGCCGCGGCTTTCGGCATCGCCTGACCGAAAAGATAGCCTTGGCCGAAATTGCAGCCCTGATCCGACAGCCAATCGAGGCTCGACGGCGTTTCGATGCCTTCGGCCGTGGTCTGCAGACTGAGGCTCGAGCCGAGCTGGATAATCGCGTCGACCAGCTTGGTGCGTTCGCTGCCTTCCTTGAGCGACGAGATGTAGCTCCGGTCGATTTTGATCTTGTTGAAGCGCAACTCGCGCAGATGGTACAAGCTCGAATAGCCCGTGCCAAAATCGTCGAGCGCGATTTTCACGCCGACATTTTGCAGCGCGGTGAGCGCGGCCCGGGCCGCCCCCAAATCGTTGATCAACGCCGTCTCGGTCACTTCGACTTCGAGACGAGCGGGCGAAAAGCCGGTTTCAGACAGAATTTGCAGGATGCGCTCCGCCAATTGCTGATCTTGGACCTGCTGCGGCGAAATGTTCACCGCAAGCTGCAGGTGGGCGGGCCAGGCGCTCGCGTCGGAACAGGCTTGACGCAGCAGGCCGTAGAAGAGATCGGCGATCATCCCGGTCTCCTCGGCGACCGGAATGAACTTGTCGGGCGTGATCAGGCCGTCATTCGGATGCCGCCAGCGAGCGAGAACCTCAAAGCCGATGAGCTCCTTGCCCGGCAACGCCACGATCGGTTGGTAAAACGGAACAATCTCGCGACGCGTGATCGCTTGACGCAGATCGGCTTCGAGCTTTGCGCGCGCCTTGAGCGCAAGGCTCATCTCAGCTTGGAAGAAACACACGGCGCCGCGGCCTTCGCGTTTCGCCTGGTACATGGCGACGTCGGCCGCGTGCAGCAGCATCTCCGGGTCGGACGCTGCGTCTGTAGCGAGCGCGATGCCGATCGTCGCGCCGACATCGACTTGCCCTTGATTCCACGGAATCGGCTGGCGGATGGCGGCGATCATCTGCTCCGCCAGCCGGATCAACCGGTCGCGATCCGCCTCATATGGAACGAAGGCGGCAAATTCGTCGCCGCCGAGGCGAGCGACGACCCCGTCGGGCGTCAGCGCCCGCCGGAGGCGCTCGGCGATCGCGCAGAGCACGGCGTTGCCGGCGGCGTGGCCATGGACGTCGTTAACCGGCTTGAACCGGTCGAGGTCGATGAGCATCACGGCGAAATGAAAGTTAGGGTCGCGGCAAGCGAGCGCCTTTTCGACTGTCTCGTGAAACAACCGACGATTGGCGAGGCCGGTCAGCGCGTCATGGCGCGCCATCGAGGCGGCGTAAGTTTCCGCCTCGATGCGGGCCTGCATTGCTTTGTGCAGAAGCAGCGATTTGCGCACCGAGGCGACGAAGACGCCCCCGCCCATGCAGACGCTGAGCATCACGAAATTCAGGAGATGACGCTGGACGGCGAATTGGCTCGCCGCTGCAAAGAGGCCGAGGCGGTCGCCGATGATCCAAAAGCAAACGCCGACGACGATCAGACTTAAAAACTCGTAGAGCTCGCGCGTCCGCCAGGAATCCCGCTTCGCATCGGACGACAAGCGCATGAACGGCCCCTTTTTATTTCATTCGCCAGCTAAAAGGCGCGCCGTTAAAGAACCATGGAAAGATCCGATCGAATCGGCGCGCCTGAACGGCGCTTTGGCAAAAGGCGAACGAGCGTTAATCGCGCCTGACCGCGACCCGCCGACGGTAAGCGTCGGTCGCGCTGGTTGGGGGGCCCGGAAAGGAATGGTGCCCCTGGCCGGAATCGAACCAGCACTCCTTGCGGAACTCGATTTTGAGTCGAGCGCGTCTACCAGTTCCGCCACAGGGGCTAAGCCAAAAGAGGCTAGGCCGCGCCCTATATCGCGAGCGAGCGACGAGGGTCAACGCCTTGTTATGGCTCATTCGAGTTTTCGCGCGCGCGGGACCGCCACGGGCGTGGACAGGGGAGCGCCGGTCCTCTATCAGGTCGCCGACAAGGCCCGATCAAGGGATTCGATGTTCAAACGCCTCTATCACTGGGTCTTGTCGCTTTCGGAGAGTCGGCACGCGTCAGTCGCGCTCGCGGCGGTCGCCTTCGCCGAAAGCTCCTTTTTTCCGATCCCGCCCGACGTCATTTTGGTGCCGATGTCGCTCGCCCAACCGCAGCGCGCTTGGCGCTACGCCCTCATCTGCACCGTCGCCTCCGTGGCGGGCGGCGTCGTCGGCTATGCTATTGGCGCGCTGCTCTTCGACACGATCGGCCAATGGTTGATCCAGGCCTATGGCTATGGCCATCGCCTCGCCGAGTTGAAAGATCTTTACGCGCGATGGGGCGCGCTCGTCATCGTCGTCAAGGGGCTGACGCCGATCCCTTATAAGTTGGTGACGATCGTCTCCGGCCTGCTCGGCTATAATTTCGCGGCCTTCGTCCTGCTCTCCCTGCTGACCCGGGGCGCGCGGTTTTTCATTCTGGCCGGCGCGCTCAATCTTTTCGGCGATCCGCTGCGATTGGCTCTGGAGCGCCATTTCACTTTGTTCATGGGGATCATCGCGGCCACGATCGTGGCCGGCTTCGTGATCGCAGCGCGAGTATTTTAAATGGCCAAGGCTGGCGCGCTCCTCGCCAATCCGCGATTCACCATCGCCGCAATCATCTTCGTTGTCGCCGCCGCGACGATCGCCGGCGCTTGGATATTCCAGGCCTTTGGCTATCAGCCCTGCGAACTCTGCCTCAAGCAGCGCTACGCCTATTATGGCGGTGTCCCGCTCGCCGCGCTGCTGGCTTACGCCTCGACCGGCCGCGCCCGCGGCATTGTTTTCGCCGGGATGATCGGCCTCGCCCTGATCTTCGCCGCCAACGCCGCGCTCGGGGCGTATCATGCAGGCGTCGAATGGCGCTTCTGGCCAGGACCTTCAGGCTGCACCGGCGTTATTGCCGGGCCGCAAAACGCCGCCGATTTGATGAAAACCCTGCAGCACGCCAAGGTCGTCGCCTGCGACGAGGTTCAATTGCGGATCCTCGGCCTGTCGCTCGCCGGCTGGAACGCGCTGATCTCGGCCGCGCTCGCCGCCCTCGCCATCCGCGGGGCGATGGCGAAGGAGTGATCTCTGATCTTACGGCGCCGGCGCTTTGCCAAGGGCCAGGCCGTTCACCTTGATCGCGCCGTCGGCGCCGTATTCGGCGACCCATGTCAGCGATCCGTCCGGGTCGGACTTGCCGAGACCTTTGGCCAGAGTGAGAGCGGCGATGAGTTGCGGCGTAGCGATTTGCTGGCCGGCGCCTTTGATTGCGTCGATCGTCTTGTCGAAATTACGCGCTTTAAGCGTTACTTTGCCCGTCGGACGGGCGCCGAACACCTGGAATGAACCCTCGACCGAAAGGTCGAGCCGCGGAGCGGCGATGTGCGAAGGCAGAATCGTGAACACGATCGGCCCGCCCCCTGTCAGCTGAGCCGGAATCTTGGCGCGATCCGCGTCCGAGACCACCGGTCCCTCGCCGGCCAAATGGATGTCGTTGATCGCTTCCTGGGCGGCCGCGGCATAATCGTAGCCGCCATATTTGACGTTGATGTCGATTGAGGTCGGGACAAGGTCGCTCAAGCCGGCAGGGATGACGCCTGGCGGCGGCGTGATCGCGCCGGCGGCGAAATGGACCTCCGCGTCGCCTTTCGAGGGAAATCTCTCCGCGCCGAAGCGCCCCTTGAGATCGCCGAGCTTGACGGAGCCTTGGGCGCTGTCGACCTCGACGCTTTGCACGGCGAAACTCTCTTCGAGCTTGTCGGCGAGCGGAATTAAAGCGCGCAATTTCGTCTTGAGCGCCTCTTCATCGTTCGCCAGCGCGGCCCGGTTCGGATGCGCGACGAAAAACGCCCAGAGATCGAGCAATTCGCGCATTCTCAAATTATCGAGCGTCACGCCCGAGGCCAGGCCGCCGATCTTGATCGTGATCGGCGCCGGCTGCGCCGCCTGATCCTGCTTCTTCGGCGTCACGAATATGGTCATCTGACCGGCTTCCTGGCGCCACGCGCCGGAAAAACCGCCGCCCGGCGCTGCCGCGCCGGTCATCGCCGCATGCGTGGGCGCGATGCTGATCGTCTCGTCGACCTGCGGCGTATGGGCCTGAACATCCGCCTTGTCCATCGTCTGCTCGGCGTTGCGGAAGCCGTAAATCGCCGGATCAAACACGCCGCCGAACTTATAGCCGTCGACATGGATGGAAGAGACGCCGTCTTTGAAATGGAACGCAATCGGCGGATAGTCCACGCGGGTTATCCGCCAAGCGCCATCGCTCTGCTCGATCAGGTCGGCCTTCACCGGCGGAGCGTCGACGCTGATCCCTTCCGCGGCGAGCGGCGCGACCAATTTCACGAGGTCTAGCGAAACCGCATAGTGATCGCCTTCGACGGCGATAGTCGCGGCGTCCTTGCCGAGATATTGCGCGAAAACGCCGCCGAGCTTCTGGGCGCCTTGCGCCGACGGCGCGACGTCGGCGGCGAGAGCTGCGAGCGGAATTGCGCAAACCGTAGCCGCGCCGATCAAAGTACAGCGCAGTCCCGGCGCGCCGAAGCGACTGAAATGCGGCATCACACCTCTCCCAGGCGACAATCCGCCGGATGATGTCGCGACTTCGCGACGCTCCGATCCAGATTAGCGCATCAGAGGCGCGAACCAATAGGGAAGAGGGCCAAAAAGAAGCCGCCAGGCGTGGCGGACTTCTCTTCGCGACCCGCCGCCAAGCCGGCGGCGCCTTTCACATCGCCGGCAAGGCCGCCGTGGTTGACGGATGGGGGAGTTGAGCGCGAGCGACGCCCGCTTTCACGGCGGCCTGCACCTTTTCGAAAGCCCGGACCTCGATCTGACGCACCCGCTCGCGCGAGACGCCAAACTCGGCTGAAAGCTCTTCCAGCGTCACCGGTTCATCTGCAAGGCGGCGCGCCTCGAAAATGCGCCGCTCGCGCGGATTGAGCACCGACAGCGCGCCTCTCAACGCGCCGAGCCGGGTGTCGTTTTCCTCGCGTTCGGCGAGCGCCGATTCTTGATCGGCGCGGTCGTCGGCGAGCCAATCCTGCCACTCGCCTTCGCCCTCTTCGCGCAGCGGCGCATTGAGCGAGGCGTCGCCGCCAAGGCGACGATTCATGTCGACCACGTCCTGTTCAGGCACGCCGAGCCGATGGGCGATCTGTTTGACCTGGTCCGGCTTGAGGTCGCCTTCGTCGAGCGCCGAAATGCGGCTCTTGGCCTTGCGCAGATTGAAGAAGAGCTTCTTCTGGCTGGCTGTGGTGCCCATTTTGACGAGCGACCACGAGCGCAAGATATATTCTTGAATTGAGGCGCGGATCCACCACATTGCGTATGTGGCGAGGCGAAAGCCTTTGTCGGGCTCGAAGCGCTTGACGGCTTGCATCAGGCCGACATTGCCCTCGGAGATCACCTCGCCAATCGGCAAGCCGTAGCCGCGATAACCCATCGCGATCTTGGCGACGAGGCGGAGATGCGACGTCACGAGCTTATGAGCGGCGTCTCGGTCGCCATGCTCGCGCCAGCGTTTGGCGAGAATATATTCGTCCTGCGGCTCCAGCATCGGGAACCGCTTGATTTCGGACAGGTAACGTGAAAGGCCGGATTCGCTGGAGATGACGGGTAAGGCGGCAGCCATAATTCCTCCTTCGGAGCTCCCCCTCAAAAGGCGTGCTCCGGCGGCCGCGAGGGCGCGCCGCAGTGCAACATATAGGCGTTTGCGACAATGGCTGAAAGAGGGCCATGCCGCTGTGGCAAAACGCACAGACCGCGCAGTCGTTTCATCGCCGCGCCGGCGACTTCACGCGCTTCTCGCTTTTAACGCATTGATAAGCTTATCGAAGTCGCCCCGAGGCGGACTTTCGAAAGAGAGCGTTTCGCCGGTGATCGGGTGGACGAAGCCGAGAATGGCTGCGTGCAACGCCTGCCTGGCCAGCTGAGCGAGCGCGGCTCGCGCCGCCTCAGGCAGTTGGGCAGCCTTGCTTTTAAAACCCGCTCCATAGACCGAATCGCCGAGGAGCGGATGGCCGATATGGGCGAGGTGCACGCGAATCTGGTGCGTGCGCCCCGTCTCCAGACGGCAGGCGACGAGGCTCGCCGGACCGAGTTCCTGCTCCAGCCGCCAATGAGTCACGGCGCGCCGGCCACGCTCCCCGCCGGCGACAGCCATTTTCTCGCGCTGTCGCGGATGGCGCGCGATCGGCGCGTCGATCGTTCCCATTTTCCGGCCCATCTTGCCCCAGACCAGGGCCAAGTATTCGCGGACGAGCGAGCCGCTGCGGCCGTGATCGGCGAAGAGTTCAGCAAGGCCCTGATGCGCAGCGTCGGTCTTGGCGACGACCAATAGGCCGGACGTGTCCTTGTCGAGCCGGTGGACGATGCCCGGCCTTTTGACGCCGCCGACGCCCGACAGGCTGTCGCCGCAATGGGCGATCAGCGCGTGAACCAAAGTGCCTTCGGCATGGCCGGCTGCGGGATGGACGACGAGCCCAGCCGGCTTGTCCACGACGAGCAGGTGTTCGTCCTCGAAAACAATATCGAGCTTGATGTCCTCGCCCTGAAGCTGCGATGGCTCGGGCGCAGGGACCGAGAGGGCGATGCGATCGCCCGCCGCGACCTTCGCCGCCGGATCGCGGGCCGGGACGCTGTTCACGGCGACGTCGCCGGCCTCGATCAGCGCCTTCAGTCGGGTGCGCGAGAGCGCCAAGCCCGCAGCCGCGGCCATGCGGCTAAGATAGCGGTCGAGCCGCTCGTGCGCGGCGTCCGCTGCGACGACAAAAGACGTCGCCCCGCTCGGCTGGACGCCGGCCGGACGAGCGACAGAAACGGGTCGCTTGGCCGCAATCATATCGTCCGGACCTCGCCAACCTGCAGCGACTCTCGCCTTACGCGTCAATGAGCCAAGCAATCCAGTCGTAGGGCGCGCCTTTCCGAAAGGCTGCTTCATCGCTTCGCTTCTTGCAAAGCCTCCTTCGCGCCTTGTCTCGCTTAGCGCCGCCGACGTTCGCGTTGCCGCGGCGCTTGCGCCTTGGCCGGCGGCGAGGCCAGCGGGCCGAGCGCGGCGACGATGTCGGCTTCGCTCGGCCGTTCGCCGGGCGCGCGTTCATCGAGCGCGCGGCGCATCGCCGCGAGGTGCTCGGATGTCGTGCCGCAGCAACCGCCGACGATGCGCGCGCCGGAATCGATCGCGAGACGAGCGTAGCTCGCCATCAAAGCCGGCGTGCCGGAATAATGGACATGCGCGCCGCGCCATTGCGGGATGCCGGCATTGGCCTTGGCGATGACGGTCGCGCCGCGTCGACCTTCCGTCATCTCCAGGATCGAGACGAGCAGATCGGACGCGCCGACGCCGCAATTGGCGCCGAAAGCCAGAGGCGGCGGCGAGAAACTCTCCGTCAGCGCGGCGAACGAGACTGGCGCAAGGCCCATCATCGTCTTGCCCGCGCTATCGAAACTCGCGGTCACCGTGTAAGTCATGTCGAGCGCTGCGGCCGCCTTCGCCGCCGCGCGCATCTCATCGGGCGCCGACATGGTTTCGATCCAGACGACGTCGGCGCCGCCAGCTTTGAGGCCCTCGATTTGCTCGGCGAAAACTTCGGCCGCCTCGTCTTCGCCCAGCGGCCGAGCGGCGCCAGCAAATCGCCTGTCGGCCCGACCGAGCCTGCGACCGCGACAGCGCGGCCGGCGCGATCGGCCGCTTCACGCGCGATCTCGGCGGCGCGGCGATTGAGTTCGCCGACGCGGCCGTCGAGACCATGCAGCGCGAGCCGACGACGATTGCCGCCGAAACTGTTGGTCAGGATAATGTCCGCGCCAGCGTCGACAAAGCTTCGATGCAGCGACAAGATCTTGTCGCGATGCGTCTCGCTCCACAATTCGGGGCTCTCCCCGGACGCGAGGCCCATGGCGAAAAGGTTGGTGCCGGTCGCGCCGTCGGCGAGGAGGGGGCGGCCTGTCGCGAGCAGGGATTCGAACATGACGGCCCCCTGATTTGTGATTTTGCGCGGATTTGCGGCGCGCGCTTGCTGAGCGAGCTCAAGGAGCGAGCGATTTAAGGAGCGGTTGCGCCGAATGCAAGCCTGGCGCGTTTGCGCGCAATTCCGTTCAAGACGCCTCGCCGGCGGCGCGCTAAGCTTGCGCCATGCAATGCCTCACCCAGGCTGATCTGATCGCGACCGCCGAGCACGACCGGCGCGATCGCGCCGCCTTTTGGCGCAATCCGCGCTATGACGGGCTCGAATGCCTTTCGGCGACCTTCTTCACGCATCGATTTCCGCAGCACACCCACGACACTTACGTGATCGGCGTCGTCAACGCCGGTTGCAACGCCTATCGCCAGGACGGGGTGAAGATTTATGCCTGCGCGGGCGACATCTGCGTGATCAATCCGGGCGTGGTCCATGACGGCGGCGCTTTCGATCGCGGCTTTTCCTACCGCATGACCTATCCGTCGGTCGCGCTGATCAAGGAGCTGGCGGAGGATGTGACGGGCCGGCCGGCCTATAGCGCGCCGAGCTTCAAGGCGCCGATCATGCGCGACGACGAAGTGGTCGCGCTCTTTCGCTCCGCCCACGAGCGGATGGAGGCGGGCGACGAGGCGGTCGGAGCGGACGAGAGCCTCATCGCCGCCTATGGCCTGATGCTTTTGCGCTACGCCGATCTCGATTCGCCGCGCTTCAACGGCCGCGAACCGAAACGGATAGAGCGGGTGCGGGCTTTTCTTGAAGAAAATTTCAGCGAGGCGATCGACCTCGAGCGGCTGGCCGAGATCGCCGGCCTGTCGCGCTTTCAATTGCTGCGCGCCTTCCGCCGCGAGACCGGCATGACGCCGCATACTTATCTGATTGACCGCCGGGTCCGGGCGGCGCGGCGCCTTTTGGCGCGTGGCGAGAGCGTCGCCGACGCCGCTTTGGCCTGCGGCTTTTCCGACCAGAGTCACCTTACCCGCATTTTCAAGGCGCATGCCGGCCTGACGCCCGGTCGCTACCGCGAGGCGCGCAATTTCATGCAAGACGGCGCCGCCGGGTTTTAGCAAGTTGACGCGGATGTCATTCCCGCGAAAGCGGGTATCCAGCGCGGTCTATCCGGCAAGCGCGGCGCGTCCTGGATTCTCGCTTTCGCGAGAATGACAGCCAGGCGGATAGTACGAAGCGGGGCGGCATGCGCAAGGACGTGGCGGACGGGGTTCGGGACATTCTGCCGGCGATGATCGCCGGCGCGCCAATCGCGCTCCTCTATGGCGCGCTGGCGGTCGGGAAAGGCATGACGCCAGTCGAGACGAGCCTCTCGTCGCTTCTGATCTTCGCCGGCGGCGCGCAATTCGCCGCTTTGGAGCTCTGGCGCAGCCCGCCGCCGGTCCTTGCGCTCGCTTTCTCGACGCTGCTCATCAATGCGCGCCATATCCTGATGGGCGCATCGCTCAAGCCGAAGCTCGGACAATTCTCGCCGTTGCAACGCATGTTCGGCGTCTTCTTCATGGCCGACGAGAACTGGGCGATGTCGGAGCGCCGCGCGGCGGCGCGCGCGCTGACGCCGGTCTACTATCTCGCGATGGGCGTCGTCTTCTGGGCCAATTGGGGCCTCTGGACGACGCTTGGCGCGATCGGCGGCGCTTTTCTGGGCGACCCGAGACGGATCGGCGCGGATTTCGCCTTCACGGCGCTGTTTGTCGGCCTGGTCGCCGGCTTCTGGAAAGGACGTTCGACGGCGGTCACCGTCGCTGCAAGCGCGATCGCCTCCGCGGCTGCGTACCGCGCTTTCGGACCGCCTTGGCATGTCGCCGCCGGCGCGCTGTGCGGCGTCGGCGCGGCCTCTCTTTACGCGATGCGAGGGAAAGGATGACCGGAGCGTTCACGGTCGAGCCCTCGACGCTGATCGCGATCGTCGCGATGGCGCTGACGACCTATGCGACGCGAGTCGCCGGCTTGTTCGTACATTGGCGCCACGCGCCGGGCCCTGCGGCACGAGCCGCGCTCGACGCGATTCCGCCGGCCGTTTTGATCGCCGTCGTCGCCCCGATGATGCTCGCGACAGGATGGCCCGAGACGATCGCAACCGCGCTGACGGCGCTCGCCGCGACGCGCTTGTCGCTCGTCGCCACGGTGGCGTTCGGCGCGGCCTGCGTCGTGGCGCTGCGGCTGGCGCTTGGCGGATAGAGCGGCGAGACGGACGATGTATTTTCGACACTCATCGGAAATCTGGCGCGACCATCCCGCCCTTGTCCCTGGCGTGATCTTCGCCGCGGCGATCAAAAAGGACGCTTCCGTCGATGCGCAAATCGCAAAATATTCGGCGATAGCCGAATCGCGTCTTGTTCGGACGTCCGAGGGCGAGTTCCCGGAAATCCAGGCTTGGCGACGCGCTTTTTCCAAGATGGGGTTGAAGCCGACCCAATATCGCTGCGCGTCGGAAGCATTGCTGCGGCGTTTTCGCAAAGAGACGGCGCTGCCGAGAATCCATCCGCTCATCGATTTGTGCAACGCGATCTCGCTCCCCTTCGCCATTCCCGTCGCGGTATTCGACGTCGCCAAGATCGCCAACGGCCTGACGGTTCGCCACGCGACTGGCTTGGAGGCTTATCTTGCCTTTTCCGGCGACGAGGAGAGGCCTGACCCCGGCGAGGTCGTCTTCGCCGACGAAGCCGGACGGGCGCATGCTCGCCGCTGGACCAATCGCCAGAGCGCCTTTTCCGCTGTGGGCGACGAAACCGCCGCCGTCTTGATCGTCGCCGAGGCGATGCATGAATCCGCCGAGGCCGATATCGGCAAGCTGGCAGCCGCTCTCACGGCCGAGCTTCACGCGATCTGGTCGAGCCCGGCGCGGAGCGCGACGCCCACCTCCGCGCAGCCGCAATTCGATTTTTGAAAGCAAGCGGCGCCGATGACGGCCGCATTCTTGATCACCTCGCTGGTCGTCGTCGCCTCGCCGGGCGCCGGCGTTCTTTACACGCTGGCGGCGGGCCTTTCTCGCGGTTGGCGGGCGAGCTTCGTAGCGGCGTTCGGCTGCACGCTCGGCATCGTCCCGCATATGGCGGCGGCGATTCTCGGGCTGGCGGCGCTGCTGCACGAGAGCGCGCTGGCTTTTCAGGCGGTCAAATATTTTGGCGTCGTTTATTTGCTCTTCATGGCGTGGAGCGCTTGGCGCGAAGGCGGCGCGCTTCAGGTCGAAAAGGAGGTCGGCGTCCGCTCCTCTTTTCAGGTCACGCTGACCGCGATAGCGGTCAACATCCTTAATCCGAAACTGTCGATTTTCTTCCTCGCTTTTTTACCGCAATTCGTCAGCGCCGAGGACGCGCATCCGGTGTCGCACATTCTGGAGCTCAGCGCCGTGTTCATGCTGCTGACCTTCGTCGTCTTCTCGCTCTACGGATTGTCCGCCGCCGCGATCCGCAAGCGCGTCTTGTCGCGACCGCGCGTCTCGACCTGGCTTCGACGCAGCTTCGCCGCGGCTTTCCTCGCATTGGGCGCGGGTTTGGCCTTGTCAGAGCGGTGAGCGTCTGTCGCCCTGGCGGCGGGTTGTCTTTAAAAGGGAAACAGTCGGTTTCCGTTTTCATTTTTTCCGCATTTGGCGGCGAGCCAAGCCGAGACGTCGACGCCCTCGACATAAAAGCCGGTTAGATCGAGATGCTTCGCATTGGCGACGTTGCGGCGTGCGTAGAGGATTGTCGCTTTCGGGCCCGTGTTCCAGGTTCCGTCCGGATTTAGGCTCCACTGGCTGCAATCGATCGCGTCGTAGATTTCCTGGTCCTGCGCGGCGGCGCCGGAGGTTGCGGCTGCGCCGCAAATGACCGCCAACGCCAAAAACGCCCCGCCGCGCCTCTTCATGCCAGCATTCCCCATCTGCATCAGCAGGCACCTTAAAGAGCGCGTCGTCCGACGGCAACGCGGCGAAGCGTTGGCCGCTCCGCGCCGCCGGGCGCGGCAGGGCGCAAATTGCTGCGCAATATGGGATCTGTGCTGCGCAGCAAAAAACGCGTTCAGCGCGGCGCGGCGCGGGGTTTCTCGACGGTCGGGGAGCGGCGGGATACCGTGGGAGCCTGGCGGCGGATTCCGACGGGAGCAAACATGGCTGACATCGCAGGCGAGTCTCTGCCGAATCTCGCGGCGCAAGCGCTCGGCGATCTGGCCAGGGTATTCGACCGCGTCGCGCCGAACGCAGCCGAGGCGCTGATCGAAGCGATCGTCGCGGCTAAGCGCATCGCCATTTACGGCGCCGGGCGGGAAGGCCTGCAAATGGACGGATTCGCCATGCGGCTCTTCCATCTGGGCCGTGACGTCCACGTGGTCGGCGACATGACGACGCCTCCGATTGGCCCGGGCGATCTCTTGATCGTCTCGGCCGGCCCCGGCGCCTCCAATATCGGCGACGTCCTGATCAGCGTCGCCAAGCAGGCGGGCGCGAAAATCGCAGTCGTCACCGCTCAGCCCGGCGGTCGAACGCCGGCTCCGGCGGACGTCGTTTTCCATATTCCCGCCCAGACCATGGCGGACGATCGTGTCGGAGGCGCCTCGATCCTGCCGATGGGCTCCCTATTTGAAACCGCGCAGATGATCTTGTTCGAGATGGTCATTCTGAGATTGCGCGCTCGGCTCGGCGAGACGGCGGAGTCGATGCGAGCTCGGCACACCAATCTCGAATAAGCCTAAAAGCGCACGGACGTTGCGCGAATTCGCCGATTGCTGTGCAAAAAATGCGGGGCGATAATCCGCCTCAATCCAAACAGTGAGGAAAACCCATGATCAATTACGGGCATTATATCGGCGGCAAGCGCGTGGCTGGGACGTCGGGCCGCGAGGGCGACGTTTTCCAACCCATGGACGGGACGGTGCGCGCCAGGGTCGCATTCGCCTCCAAGGCGGAAGTCCGCGCCGCGGTCGAAAACGCCAAACTGGCGCAGCCGGGTTGGGCCGCGATGAATCCGCAGCGCCGCGCCCGCGTTTTGATGAAATTCCTCGACCTGATCGCCCAGAACAACGACGAGCTCGCCGATATTCTCGCCAGAGAGCACGGCAAGACGATCGCGGACGCCCGCGGCGACATCCAGCGCGGCGCCGAGGTGGTCGAGTTCGCGATCGGTGCGCCGCATCTCATGAAAGGCGAATTCACCGACAATGCCGGACCGGGAATCGACACCTATTCCATGCGCCAGCCGCTTGGCGTCGTGGCCGGCATCACGCCGTTCAATTTTCCGGCGATGATTCCGCTGTGGAAGGCGGGGCCGGCCCTCGCCTGCGGCAATGCTTTTCTCCTGAAGCCTTCCGAGCGCGATCCCGGCGTGCCGCTCCGGCTCGCGGAATTGTTCGTCGAGGCGGGCGGGCCGCCTGGCGTGTTCAACGTGATCAATGGCGAGAAGGAGGCGGTCGACGCCATCCTTGACGATCCCGACATCAAGGCCGTCGGCTTTGTCGGCTCGACCCCGATCGCGGAATACATCTATGCGCGCGGCTGCGCGCAAGGAAAGCGCGTTCAGTGCTTCGGCGGCGCCAAGAACCACATGGTCGTGATGCCCGACGCCGATATGGACCAGGCCGTCGACGCGCTGATCGGCGCGGGCTATGGCTCGGCCGGCGAGCGCTGCATGGCGATCTCCGTCGCCGTGCCGGTCGGCCAGCGCACGGCGGACGAACTCGTCAAACGTCTTATTCCGCGCGTGGAATCGCTGAAGATCGGCCCATCGACGGACGCTTCGGCCGATTACGGCCCGCTGGTGACCAAGGCTCATCTCGAGAAGGTCAAGAACTACGTCGAGATCGGCGTGAAGGAAGGGGCCAAGCTGGCTGTCGACGGCCGCGGCTTCAAGATGCAGGGCTACGAGAACGGCTTCTATCTGGGCGGCTGCCTCTTCGACCATGTCACCCGCGACATGCGCATCTATAAGGAGGAGATTTTCGGGCCGGTTCTGTCGGTGGCGCGCGCCGGCTCCTATGACGAGGCGCTGGCCTTCTGCAACGAGCACGAATACGGCAACGGCGTCGCGATCTTCACCCGCGACGGCGACGCGGCGCGCGACTTCGCCTCGAAAGTGCAGGTCGGCATGGTCGGAATCAACGTGCCGATCCCGGTGCCGATCGCCTACTACACGTTCGGCGGCTGGAAGCGCTCCGGCTTCGGCGATCTCAACCAGCACGGGCCGGACGCGTTCCGCTTCTACACCAAGACCAAGACGGTCACCTCGCGCTGGCCCTCCGGGGTCAAGGAAGGCGCGAGCTTCAGCATCCCGGTGATGAACTGAGCGCGTCGCATCGGATTTGGAGTCGGCGGTCGCCGTGATAGGCTGAAATCATGACGGCGACCGCCAAAAAGCCGATGTCCGCGGACGAGTTCCTGGCGTGGAGCGAGGGCCAGGAAGGGCGATGGGAGTTGCATGACGGCGTTCCCGTCGCGATGGCGCCGGAACGGATCGCCCACCTCCAAACTAAGGGACAAAGCTTTCGCTCTCTGCAGGCGGCGATAGAACGAGCGAAACTGCGTTGCGAAGCCTTCCCGGGCGGCGCATCCGTGCGCATCCATGACCACATGGTCTTCGAGCCGGACGCTCTCGTATATTGCGGCCCGCCGCTCGCGCCAAATTCGTTGGAAATTCCGACTCCGATCATTGTCGTCGAGGTTCTGTCGCCGAATCCTGCGGCCTATGATCATGGCCCTAAATTGACGGGCTATTTTTCCCTGCGAAGCGTCATTCATTATCTCATCCTCGACGCCGACCGCCGCGTTGCGATTCATCACAAGCGTGGCGTCGAGGACGTTATCGAAACGCGAATATTGTCGGAGGGAATGCTGCGGCTGGATCCTCCCGGACTCCAAATTCCTGTCGCTGAGCTTTTTCCGATCTAAGGCTCCGGTGTTCGACCTCTCCCCCGAGCAGCTCGCCCTCCGCGACATGGCGAAGAAATTCGCGGATGAGCGCTTCGCGCCGAACGCGATCGATTGGGATCAGCGCAAGCATTTCCCCGTCGATGAGTTGCGCGAGGCGGCGGCGCTCGGCATGGGCGCGATCTATGTGCGCGAGGAGAGCGGCGGCTCCGGCTTGAGCCGGCTCGACGCCGCGGTAATTTTCGAAGCTTTGGCGACCGGATGTCCGAGCACCGCGGCGTACCTTTCCATCCACAATATGGTCGCCTGGATGATCGACCGCTTCGGTTCGCCGGATCTCATCGCCCGGTTCGTGCCGAAGCTCGCCAGCATGGAGCATCTCTCCAGCTACTGCCTGACCGAGCCGGGCGCCGGCTCGGATGCGGCGGCGCTGAAGACTCGGGCGCGGCGGGACGGCAATTCCTCTTACCTGCTTGACGGCGTCAAGCAGTTCATCTCCGGCGCCGGCGCCGCCGACGTCTATCTGATCATGGCGCGAACCGGCGGCGAAGGCGCAGGCGGCGTCTCGGCCTTCCTCGTCGAGAAGGGTACGCCCGGCCTCTCCTTCGGCGCCAATGAACGCAAGATGGGCTGGAACACGCAGCCGACGCGCCAGGTGATCATGGAGAATGCGCGCGTCCCGGCCGATAACCTCATCGGCGAAGAGGGCCACGGCTTCAAGATCGCCATGGCCGGCCTCGACGGGGGGCGGCTCAATATCGGCGCTTGCGCGCTCGGCGGCGGCGAGGCGGCGCTCGCAAAGGCCCTTGTCTATATGCGCGAGCGCAAGGCTTTCGGTCGGCCGATCATCGACTTTCAGGCCCTGCAATTCCGCCTGGCCGATATGGCGATCTCGCTCGAAGCGGCGCGCTCATTGCTCTGGCGCGCCGCCGCGGCGCTCGACGCCAAGACGCCCGACGCGACCCGGCTCTGCGCGATGGCGAAGAAGATTGCGACCGACGCCGGCTTCAATGCCGCCAACGACGCGCTGCAAATGCTTGGCGGCTACGGCTATCTCGCGGATTACGGAATCGAGAAGATCGTTCGCGACTTGCGCGTGCACCAGATTCTCGAGGGAACGAATGAGATCATGCGGCTGATCGTGGCGCGGGAATTGATGGCGTGAGGCCGGTCACGGATTTGGATAGACAATCAGCCCTACATTAGCTAATCTATCTTAGCTAACGAAGGATCGGCCCGTGACAATTGTCACCATTCATACCGCGAAGACGACTTTGTCCCAGCTTCTCGCCCGGGTTGAAGCCGGTGAGGAAATCGTGCTGGCGCGCGGCAAACAGCCGGTCGCCAAGCTCGTGCCTTATCAAGCGCGAAAGGCCAAGCGTCGATTTGGAAAATATAAGGGTGTCATCACCATCGATGATAGCTTCTTTGAGCCTCTCACAGAAAAGGAATTGAAGGATTGGGGTCTATAATGCGCCTGCTCCTCGATACGCACGCGCTTCTTTGGTGGTTCGTTGGCGATGAGAGGCTTTCGCAGGCGGCAAAACGCGCGATCGGCCGGTGTTCCGACACATTTGTCAGCGCCGCAAGCGCTTGGGAGATAGCGATAAAACACCGCGCTGGAAAACTTCCCGGCGCGAGCGCAATCATCGGCGATATGAGCGCCGCGGTTGCCGACGAAGAGTTCCGAGAATTGCCGATCAGCCTCAATCACGGCCAGATTGCAGGCTCCTTGCCGGATCTCCACCGCGATCCTTTCGATCGAATGCTCATGGCCCAAGCAATGGCCGAGAACCTCGTTCTCGTATCCAACGAACGCCTCTTTGACGCGTACGGCGTCGCGCGTCTGTGGTAGCGGCCGTACCTACTCCGCCGCCTCCGCCAGCGCCGGATAGTCCGTGTAGCCCTCCGCCCCCTCCGCATAGAATGTCGCCGCATTCCACTGATTCAGCGGCGCGTTGAGCGCGAAACGGCGCGGCAGGTCGGGATTGGCGATGAACAACTTGCCAAAGGCGACCGCGTCCGCTTCGCCCGCGGCGAGAACCTGCTCGGCCTGCTCGCGGCTGAAAGCCTCGTTGGCGATGTAGACGCCGCCGAACGCCTGCTTGAGCGCCGGCCCGAGCCGTGGCGCTTTCATCGACTCGCGCGCGCATATGAAGGCGATTTTCCGCCTGCCGAGTTCGCGCGCGACATAGCCGAACGTGGCCGGGAGATCGCTGTCGCCCATATCATGCGAGTCGGCGCGCGGCGCGAGATGCACGCCGACGCGGCCCGCCCCCCAGACGGAGACGACTGCGTCGGTTACCTCCAGCAACAAGCGGGCGCGATTCTCGATCGGGCCGCCATAGCGGTCTGTTCGCTTGTTGGTGCTGTCCTGGAGAAATTGGTCCAGCAGATAGCCGTTCGCGCCGTGGATCTCGACGCCGTCGAATCCCGCCGCTTTGGCGTTTTCCGCGCCCTTGCGATACGCCTCTACGACGCCTGGGATCTCGTCCGTCTCCAAGGCGCGCGGCGTCACATAGGGCCGTTCCGGCCGCACCAGACTGACATGGCCCTTGGGAGCGATGGCGCTCGGCGCGACGGGCAGCGCGCCATCGTGATAGATCGGGTCGGAGATGCGGCCGACATGCCAGAGCTGGAGCAGCATCCGGCCCCCGGCCTGATGCACCCCCTGAACGATCCGCCGCCAACCCTCGACCTGCTCCTCGGACCAAATCCCTGGCGTCCGGGGATAGCCGACGCCGAGCGGCGCGACGGAAGTCGCTTCCGACAAGATGAGCCCGGCCGAAACCCGCTGCACGTAATAGTCCCGCATCAGGCCATTGGGGATGCGTCCTTCGCCGCTGGCCCGCGTGCGCGTCAGAGGCGCCATGAAGATGCGGTTTGGCAGAGCGAGATCGCCGACCGTAATCGGATCAAATAGCGTTGGCATACTGCAATTATCCTTAAAACCCGGGCACGCATCGCACAATAGATAAGCCGCTGCCGCAGCGCAGCAAGAACAGCCGACGAAAACTGACGGCTTTGTGAAGATCGGCTAGACGGCGAGGAGCGCCACGGCCGACGCGGATCGGCGCCGACGCTTGCCTTTTTTGCGGCCGCCGCGCATAGCGCCGCGTCAAAGGGCATCGGTTCGGACGCTTTCTCCATGGGTTTCAAATGCGGCATTGTCGGGCTGCCCAATGTGGGCAAGTCGACGCTCTTCAACGCGTTGACGCAGACCGCGGCGGCGCAAGCGGCGAATTACCCGTTCTGCACGATCGAGCCCAATGTCGGCGACGTCGCAGTGCCGGATCCGCGCCTCGAAACGCTGGCCAAGATCGCCCATTCCAAGGAGATCGTGCCGACCCGGCTGACCTTCGTCGACATTGCCGGGCTGGTGCGCGGCGCCTCAAAAGGCGAGGGCCTCGGCAATCAGTTCCTCGCCAATATCCGCGAATGCGACGCGATCGCCCATGTCGTGCGCTGCTTCGAGGACAGCGAGGTCACCCATGTCGAAGGGCGGATCGATCCGCTTTCCGACATTGCGACGATCGAGACGGAGCTCATGCTCGCCGATCTTGAAAGCCTCGAACGCCGCGTTGTCTCGCTCGAAAAGAAGGCCAAGGGCGCCGACAAAGAGGCGAAGGAGACGCTCGATCTCGTCAACCGCTGCCTGGCTGAACTGCGCGAGGGCCGCCCGGCTCGCGCCGCGATGGGGTCCCCCGAAGAGCGCCGCGCCTTTCAATCGCTCGGCCTGCTCTCGTCGAAGCCGGTTCTCTATGTCTGCAATGTCGAGGAGGCGAGCGCGGATAAAGGCAACCCCTTTTCCGATCTCGTGGCCGAACAAGCGGCCAAGGAGGGCGCGATCGCAGTCGTCGTCTCGGCGAAAATCGAGAGCGAGATCGCGGTGTTGCCGGCGAGCGAGCAGAGAGACTACCTCGAAGCGGTCGGCCTGCACGAGCCCGGGCTCAATCGCGTGATCCGCGCGGGTTACGAGCTTCTGCGCCTGGTCACGTTCTTCACGGTCGGCCCGAAAGAGGCGCATGCCTGGACCGTGGAGAACGGCGCCAAGGCCCCCCAGGCCGCGGGCGTCATTCATTCCGATTTCGAAAAAGGCTTCATCCGCGCCGAGACCATCGCTTACGCCGATTACGTGGCCTTCAATGGCGAAGCCGGCGCGCGCGAAGCGGGCAAGTTCCGGCTCGAAGGCAAGGATTATGTGGTCGCCGACGGCGACGTGCTTCATTTCAGATTCGCGACCTAGACGACGCCTCGTCTTGGCCAGGGCTTGCGCGGGCCATCCGCGCGCCACGGCTCTTGCGGACGCTTGACGCTCTCCGCCAGCCGCCTTGCGTTGCGCCTGCGGCTATGCGTGGATGGCCGGGACAGGCCCGGCCAAGACGAGGCGGGCGGGCGCTGGCCAGGCTCCGGAAACTCCTCCCCATGAACACGCTCTATTTCGAGGACTTCCCGATCGGCCAAGCGCAGGAATATGGCGACGTCGAAGTCAGCGCGCTGCACATCAAGAATTTCGCCGAACAGTTCGATCCGCAACCTTTTCACCTCGACGAGGGCGCCGCGCAAGAGACGATGGCCCGCGGCTTGATCGCCTCGGGCTGGCACACCGTCGTCATGCTGCATCGCATGAATTATGAGGCGTTTCTCAAGCGGATGGCGAGCCAGGGCGGGCTCGGCGTCGAGGAAATCAAATGGACCAAGCCGGTGAGGCCCGGCGACCGGCTCAGAGCCAAATGCACCGTCGCCGCGGCGCGGCCGTCGAAGTCGCGGCCAGAGCTCGGCATCGTCGAATTCTTCTTCGAAGTCATCAACCAGAACGAGGAGATCGTGATGACCGAAAAGCTGATCGCGCTCCTCAAGCGCCGGCCTTCCGCGGAGGGCGCGGCATGAGCCTCTTCTTCGAAGATATGACGGTCGGCGTCGAGAACGAATTGGGCGCTAAGGTTTTCACGCGCGAATCGATCATCGCCTTCGCCATCCTCTATGATCCGCAGCCCTTTCACTTGAGCGACGAAGCCGGGCGGGCTTCGATCTACGGCTCGCTGATCGCTTCGGGCTGGCATACTGCCAGCGTCTGCATGCGCTTGATCGTGGAAGATCGCCAGCGCCGGCGCGCCGAGGCGGCGAAACGCGGCGAGCCTTTGCCAAAAATCGGCGTCTCGCCGGGCGTGCGCGATTTGCGTTGGCCGGTCGCGGTCAGGCCCGGCGATCGCATCGCTTATTTCGGCCGTATCGAAAATCTGTCCGAAACCAAGCGGCCGCAATGGGGGCTCACGACCAGCCGCACATGGGGCGTCAACCAGGACGGCGCCGAGGTCTTCTCGATGATTGGCGGCGTGCTGTGGGAAAGGCGGCCGGCGTGACCGCGCAATGAAGGCAGGCCGGCGGCTCGATATCGCAATCGCCGAGGCGAGCGCCGCGGATATCGGCTTCATCATGGCGGCGGAGCGCCGCGAGGGTTATGAACATTTGGTCGGTCGGTCCGAGGAGGCGTGGCACCGGGCGGCGATCGAGGACAAGCGCTACGCGTATTTCTTGGCGTTGCGCGGCGGCGAGCGCGTCGGCTTTGCGATCCTGCGCGATTGGGACGCGCCCGAACAGGTGACGCACATCAAGCGCATCGCCGTCGTCGAGCCCGGCCGCGGCTTCGGCAAGGCGTTTCTCGATCTGATCCTCGATGAAGTCTTCCGCCGGACCCAAGCCTATCGGCTGTCGCTCGGCCTTTTTCCCGAGAATTTGCGCGCGCGGCGGGCTTATGAAGGGGTTGGCTTCAAGGCGGAGGGAATCTCGCGCGGCAGCGCGTACTTTGGCGGCGTCAATCGCGACGAATTGGTGATGGCGATCCTGAGGCCGGAATGGCGGGCGCTCCGGGAGAGGTCGGCTTCGAATGGCCGGGAGGAACCGGCAACGATCCGTACCGGCGCCCGGTGACTAAATCGCTTCGCCGCCCACCTCGGCTTCGCTTCACGCCGCCAGCGCCGTCTCGACCAGTTGCGCCCAATAGCTGATTCCGTAAGGCAGCGCCGCGTCGTTGAAGTCATATTTCGGATCGTGCAGGCCAGCGCTGTCGCCATTTCCAAGAATGATGAAAGCGCCGGGCCGGGCTTCGAGCATGAAGGAAAAGTCTTCAGCGCCCATGATCGGCGGCGCGTCCGTGCTGACCTTGTCCTCGCCGGCGACTTTCCGGGCGACGCCGGCGGCAAAATCCGCCTGGTCTGGATGATTGCTCATCATCGGATAGCCGCGTTCATATTTGACATCGACTTTTGCGCCCAGCGCCGAGCCGACGCCCCTGGCGATTTCGATCACGCGCCGCTCGGCGAAATCCCGCGTCGCGGGCGAGAAGGTGCGCGTCGTGCCCAAGAGCTGAGCCGTCTGGGGGATGACGTTGAAGTTCGCGCCAGCCTCGAACCGCGTCACCGAGACGACGCAGGAATCGAGCGGATCGACGCCGCGCGCGACGATGCTCTGCAAGGCGTTGACGATCTGCGCGCCGGCAAGAACGGGATCGACGCAATGGTGCGGATAGGCCGCGTGACCGCCCTGGCCTTCGATGTCGATCGTGATGCGATCGGCGGCGGCGAAAAATGGGCCCTTGCGGATCGCGAATCTGCCGATAGGCAGTTTGGGCATATTGTGCATGCCGAACACCTGAGCGACGCCGAACCGCTCCATCAGCCCGTCATCGATCATCGCCTTCGCCCCGGCGCCGCCCTCCTCCGCCGGTTGGAATATGACGATCGCCGAGCCGGCGAAATTGCGCGTTTTGGCGAGATATCGCGCCGCGCCGAGCAGCATGGCGGTGTGGCCGTCATGGCCGCAGGCGTGCATCTTGCCCTCGGCCTGGGACCGATAGGGGAGGTTCGTCGTCTCATGGATCGGCAGCGCGTCCATATCGGCGCGCAGACCGATCGTGTTTTTACTTTCCCCGAGTCTGCCGCGAATGACGCCGACAACGCCGGTTCGACCGATCCCGGTCGCCACCTCGTCGCAGCCGAACGCCCTCAATTTCTCGGCGACGAAGGCGCTGGTGCGGTGGACGTCGTAGAGCAGTTCCGGATTTTGATGAATGTCGCGACGCCATTCTCGCGCGTCTGCGACGAATTCCTCCACGGCGTTCATCGGCATGAGGCGGCTCCGTTCGACTGAAGTCGGACACATCTCGCATCGTCCGCGCAACGGCGGAATTCGGTGCGATGCTTTCACGGGTTGCGGCGCCCGCCCGCCGCCGGCGAGGAGACGATAACCCGATAGCAGCAGGGCCGCGGTCGGCCGGAAAGTCAACCCAATTCTGAGCGACGGACGCGTCGCAGCGATTACTTGCGGCGCAACAGGAACACGGCTTGCTCGCCGAGCAGATTCCATGCCCACCAGGGCAGATTGACCTGCAGAGGCCTGCCCTTGCCGTCTAGAGCGAGACTTTTCTCGATGCGCGCGCCAACTTCGCGGGTCAAATCGACGAAATCGCGGATCGTGCAGAAATGGATGTTGGGCGTGTCGTACCAAGCATAGCTGAGGCTTTCGGTGACCGGCATGCGGCCGCGGAAAGCGAGTTGGGCCCGGATGCGCCAATGACCGAAATTGGGAAACGACACGATGGCCCGCCGGCCTATGCGCAGCATGTGTTCGAGGACGACTTTCGGCTGCCGCGTCGCCTGGAGGGTTTGCGACAGGATAACGTAGTCGAAAGCGTCGTCCGGATAATCGACCAGGTCCGTATCGGCGTCGCCCTGGATGACCGAGAGGCCCTTGGCGACGCAGTCATGGACGCCCTTCTGCGACAGTTCGATGCCGCGGCCGTCGACGCCACGCGTATCGGCGAGCAACCTTAAAAGCGCGCCGTCGCCGCAGCCGACATCGAGCGCGCGCGAACCGGGCTCGACCATCTCGGCGACGCGCACGAGATCGATGCGGGTCTGAGGCGCGGGCGCGGTCATCGTCTTTTGCGCAATCAGCGTGAGCGGGCCGGCCGCAGGCCGCGGGCGCGGGCGGCCGCGTCGATGAAGCCGCGCGTCGCCGCGAAGAGGTCCGGCTCGTCGAGCAGGAAGGCGTCGTGACCCTTGTCCGTTTCGACCTCGACGAAGGAGACGGAGGCGCCGGTGGCGTTGAGCGCATGGACGATGGCGCGCGAATCGGCGGTCGGAAACAGCCAATCCGAGGTGAAGGAGACGACGCAGAAACGCGTCTTGGCGTCTTTGAACGCGCCGGGGAGCGAGCCGCCGTAATCAGCCGCGAGATCGAAATAATCCATCGCCCGGGTCATGAACAAATAGGAGTTGGGATCGAAGCGCTCGACGAAAGTCGCGCCCTGATGGCGCAGATACGATTCGACCTGGAAGTCGGCGTCAAAGGAGAAGGTGCGCGCGGCGCGGTCCTGTAGTTTGCGGCCGAATTTCCGGTGCAGCGCGTTTTCGGAAAGATAGGTGATATGCGCCGCCATGCGGGCGACGGCGAGACCCTTGCTCGGGCTGACGCCTTCGGCCAGATATCGGCCGTCGCGCCAATCCGGGTCGGCCATGATCGCTTGCCGGCCGACCTCGTGGAAGGCGATGTTTTGCGACGAGTGCCGCGCCGCAGTCGCAATCGGCAAAGCGCTGAAGACGCGATCCGGGTAGCTCGCCACCCATTGCAGCACCTGCATGCCGCCCATCGAGCCGCCGGCTACGCAGAACAGCGTTTCGATGCCGAGGTGATCGATGAGCATGGCCTGGGCGCGGACCATGTCGGCGATCGTGACGAGCGGCAGGTCGAGCCCGTAGGGCTTGCCTGTCGCCGGATTGGTCGAGGCTGGCCCCGTCGTCCCCATGCAGCCGCCAAGGACATTGGCGCAGATGACAAAAAAACGCTCGGTGTCGATCGGCTTGCCTGGTCCGACCATCGTCTCCCACCAGCCGCTTTTGCCGGTGACCGGGTTGCGGTTGGCGACATGCTGGTCGCCGGTCAGCGCGTGGCAAATGAGAAAAGCGTTCGATTTGGCCGGGTTAAGCGCGCCATAGGTCTGATACGCGATGGTCAGCGGCGTCAGACCCACGCCGGCGTCGAGGCGCAACGGACGGTCCGGCCCAAAGCGTGCGACCAAGCTGCTGGGCGCATCCGCTTCGAGCGTGCTGCCATTCAAATTTGGCGCTGGGCCGCCCAAGGCTTGCTCCTCCGGCTTGTTCGATGTGTCGAACGTCTCGTTTGTTATATGGAATACAACGACCGACTCAAGCGGAATCTGCTTCGGGGGCGACGGCGCGCTCTTAACCAGATGTTGGCGATCTTTGCATCTTTGCCGCCGCGCTAACTTCGCGGAGGGGGCGCCCGCTTTAGATTGAAGAAAATCGGGAGCGGTCGACAAGATCGCAGCGCCAATGAATGCGGGATGGGTTGAGCCCAATGCCCTGCCTTCGCAGGGCGCATTGGGCGGCCTTGAAGAATGGGACCGGACAGACCCGCCGCGGAAATCCAGCGGCGTTCGTCGCCGGATATGGCCGGCCTTCGTCCTGGCCGCCTTAGCGGCCGCGGCTATCGCACTTACGCCGTTGGCTCGACGGCCGATCGAGCCATCGCCATCGCCCAGCTTGCAACCGTCCCGCGATTTCCAGCCGCGCTCGGACCTGCCGCCCTTGGTCTATGTCCGGGCGCTCGACGGCGGCAAAGCGGCGGCGACCTACGCGGCTGAGACCCGCGACGCGGACGGCGCAAGGAAAGACGCGTTGACCCTAGGCGACCCCGCTTCGGACGGGCCTTTTCTTCGCGCCACGGCGCGGATCGGCGGCGCCGAGGGACGCCAAGCTCTGTTTTTCGTCGACATCGCGCGGCAGGCCGCGGAGCTCGGCGAAGCGGTCGCGCGTGCGTCCAATCCGCAGGCCGAGCCGGGCGATGCGCTGCTTTACTCGGACGTGACGCTCGATGCGGGAGGCCGTGAGCGCGCCTGCCTCGGCTTTCGCTTCAACGGGTCCGGCCCTATCGATTTTTCCGGCCTCGCCTGCGGCGGCGTCGGCCGACCGGTCGAGCGCGCGGCGTTGGAATGCCTCGTTTGGCGAATCGAGCCGACCCCCGCCGGCGCGGCGGCCGGGCTTGATAAGCTCATAAAAAGTGCGGCCAACCGAAAATCCGGCTGCTGAGGCCCGGCCGCGGCGATCGTCGATCCGTTTACAATGATGGAAGGACCGCCGCCGCCTTTCAGTTCTTTCCGAGTTCGGCGACCACGGCGTCGCCCATTTGCGCGGTCGACACGACAGCGTTGCCGGGGGCCTGGATATCGGCGGTCCGCAATCCGACGCCGAGCACGGCCGAGATTGCGGCGTCGAGCCGGTCTGCCGCCTCGTTGAGGCCGAAGGAATAGCGCAAAGCCATTCCGAACGAGCCGATCATGGCGATCGGGTTGGCGAGGCCCTTGCCGGCGATGTCCGGCGCAGACCCATGCACGGGCTCATAGAGCGCCTTCCGCTTGCCCGTCTTCGGGTTGATTTCGCCGAGCGAAGCCGAGGGCAACATGCCGAGCGAGCCGGTCAGCATCGCCGCGACGTCCGACAGCATATCGCCGAATAGATTATCGGTGACGATGACGTCGAACTGCTTCGGCTTGCGCACCAACTGCATGCCGAGCGCGTCGGCGAGTTGATGTTCGAGCATCACGTCCGGATATTCGCGCTTGTGCAGCGCCGTGACAACCTCGTTCCACAGCACGCCGGATTTCATCACGTTGCGCTTTTCCGAGGAGGTCACTTTGTTGCGACGCTTACGCGCAAGATCGAAGGCGACGCGGGCGATGCGCTCGATCTCGTAGGTGTCGTAAACCTGGGTATCGACGCCGCGCTTCTGGCCGTTGCCGAGGTCGATGATCTCCTTGGGCTCGCCGAAATAGACGCCGCCGGTCAGCTCGCGCACGATCATGATGTCAAGGCCTTCGACCAACTCGCGCTTGAGCGAGGAGGCGTCAGCGAGCGCCGGATAGCAGATCGCGGGGCGCAGATTGGCGAAGAGCTGCAGATCCTTGCGCAGGCGGAGCAGGCCGGCCTCCGGCCTAACTTCGTAAGGCACGCCGTCCCATTTCGGGCCGCCGACGGCGGCGAGCAACACGGCGTCGGCGGCGTGGGCGCGCTCGACGTCGGCGTCGCTGATCGCCTCGCCATGCGCGTCATAGGCCGACCCGCCGACCAACCCTTTTTCAACCTCGAACTGGGCCAGCCCAGAACGGCTGAAGAAACCGACGACCTTTTCAACCTCGGCCATGACTTCGGGCCCGATGCCGTCGCCGGGAAACAGAAGCAATTTGAACGTCGCCATCGGGACCTTATGGGTGTTAGATGAGCGCGATGTGCTAGCGCATTTTTTCCCGTGGGGGAAAGAGATTTGGCGTCCGGAGCCTGCTTGTCCTTCCCGCTTGAGCGGGACTTCCGAGAACCGTCGCGCTCGGCGGCCGCCGCAGCCCGGATTCCCGCTTTCGCGGGAATGACATCGGCTCGCTGACAGCGGGCCGAAGCCATGATCGTCAGCAACAGCGCCGCCGAGCAGTTCTTGAAGCGTCCGCCGGGCGGCGAGGTTTTCTTCCTCGTCCACGGCCATGACGAAGGCTTGATCCGCGAGCGCGTCCGCAAGCTGGTCGATCGCGCGCTTGGCGGCGAGCCCGATCCGCTGCGGCTCGTCCGCCTGGACGGCGACATCGTCGCCAAGGAGCCCGGCCTGTTGGCGGACGAAGCGCGGGCGATCTCGATGTTCGGCGGCAGCCGGGTGATCTGGCTGACGGCTCAGAGCCGCGATCTCCTGCCGGCGCTCGAACCGCTGTTCAAGGCGCCGCCGGCCGAATGCGCGATCGTCGTCGAGGCGGGATCGCTCAAGAAAGGCGGCGAATTGCGCGTTCTGTTCGAGCGGGACGCGAAGGCGGTCGCGATCGAATGCTATCCCGACGATCGCCGCAGCTTGGCGGCGATGATCGAGGAGGAGGCGCGCGCGGCCGATCTGCGCGTCCCGCCGGAGGTGCGGGATGCGCTGTTAGAGCTCCTCGGCGCCGATCGTATGACGACGCGCAACGAAATTGCGAAATTGATGCTTTACGCTCGGGGCCGCGGGACGATCGCTGCCGAGGACGTCCAGGCGATCGTTTCCGACGCCGCGCCGTCCATGCTCGATGACGCGGTCGACGCCGCTTTCGCCGGCGAGATAAGGGGCGCCGACCGATCGGCGCACGCCTATTTCGCGGATGGCGGCGACGCGTCGCTCTTGCTCTCTTCGCTTGTGCGCCAGGCCGGCCTGCTTCATCGGCTGCGCGTCGAGATGGATTCAGGCCGGCCTTTCGAAGCGGCGCTGCAAGCGGCGCGCGCGCGCGTCTTCTTCGCCCGGAAAGCCGCTCTCGAGCGCGCCGCCAATCGCTGGTCGTCGGCTCGCCTCAATCGCCTATTCGCGCCGCTGCAGGCGGCGGCGTTGCGCGCGCGCCAGGACCCCGACATCGCCGAGCCGTCGGCGCTGCGCGCGCTGTGGGCGGTCGCCTCCAGCGCGCGCGGCTCCGGATAAAGCCGGCCGGGCGGCCGATTCACCCAACCGCCACGCCCAGCCGCCGGCAGAGATCGTCGAGCTGCTCGAAATTGGCGAAGGCGATCTTCAGTTCGCCGCGCTCGCCATCGTGGCGGACCGCGACTTTGACGCCGAGCGCCAGCGAAAGTCTTTTCTCGAGCGCGCGCGTATCGGCGTCGGCTTTGTCCAAGAGTTTTTTCGGGGCAGCCTTCTCTGTCGGCGCCGCCGGCGCCTGGCTGAGCCGCTCGACATCGCGCACGGTCAAGCCCTCCGCGACGATGCGGCGTGCGACGGCGTCGGGGTCAGGCAAGGCGAGCAGCGCGCGAGCGTGTCCGGCAGTAATGTCTCCCGACGCCAATAGCGCGCGCGCTTCGTTGGGTAGGTTGAGCAGGCGCAGCGTGTTGGCGATATGGCTGCGGCTCTTGCCGAGGATATGCGCGACCTCCGCTTGCGAATAGCCGTGCTCCTCCATCAATTGCAGATAGCCGGTCGCCTCTTCAAGCGGATTGAGGTCGGCGCGTTGGACGTTCTCGATAATGGCGATCGCGAGGGCGTCCTTGTCGCTGGCTTCGATGACGATGATCGGCACTTCATGCAGTCCGGCGCGCTGCGCCGCTCTCCAGCGTCGTTCGCCGGCGATGATCTCGAAAGCGTCGGCCGCGCCGGGCGCGGTGCGGACAAGAATCGGCTGGATGACGCCGCGCTCGCGGACCGAAGCGGCGAGGTCTTCGATCTCGCCCTCATTGAAGTTCTTGCGCGGATTGCGCGGATTGGCGCGCAGAAATGCGATCGGCGCCTTGCGCTGACTGCTGCGCGGCGGCGGATCGGCGGCGGCGGTCGGCTCCGGCGCGGAGCCAAGCAGCGCCGCTAAGCCGCGGCCAAGCCGCTTGCTGTCATGGGCGCGGGCGTGTTCGGCCATTGCGGGCTCCTGTCAACGGTACGTCGTCTCTGTCGGAGAGAGGAGGGCAGGTGAGAGATCAAGGCTGCTGGAAGGGACGCCGCGGCGACGCCGTATTGTATGTACAGAGGCGTCGACGCGACTGGAAGCGCCGATCCATTGAAGATCAAGCTGCGCGCCATCGTCCCTCGCGTTGAATAACTTCGGAGGCGAGCTTAAGGTACGCCTGACTGCCGGCGCATTTCAGGTCATAGAGCAACACCGGCTTGCCGTAGGACGGCGCTTCGGAGACGCGGACGTTGCGGGGGATCACGGTCTGATAAACTTTCTCGCCCATGAAAGCGCGCACGTCGTCCATAACTTGCGTGGCTAGGTTGTTGCGCGGATCGTACATGGTGAGGACGACGCCGTGAATCGCGAGATCGGGGTTGAGCGATTTTCGCACCTGCTCGACCGTCTCGAGGAGCTGCGAAAGGCCTTCGAGCGCAAAGAATTCGCATTGCATCGGCACGACGACGGCGTCTGCCGCGGCAAGGCCATTCAATGTCAGGAGATTGAGCGAGGGCGGGCAATCAATGAGGATGTAGCTGATCGGCGGGTTGCGCGCGCCGGTCTCGAACAGTTCCTTCAAAGCATGCTTGAGCTTGAGAGCGCGGTCGGCGTGGCCGGCTATCTCCAGCTCCACGCCGAGCAGGTCCATGGTCGAGGGCGCGATGAACAAGCGGGGCACCGCGGTCGGCATGATCACTTCGGCGAGGGTCTTGTCGCCGACCAGGGCGTCGTAGCTCGAAGAGACCCGCGCCTTGCGGTCGATGCCGAGACCGGTCGAGGCGTTGCCCTGTGGATCGAGATCGATCAACAGAACCTGCTCCCCGATGGCCGCGAGCGCCGTGCCGAGATTGATCGCCGTGGTGGTCTTGCCGACGCCGCCTTTCTGGTTGGCGACGACCAGGACTCGAGGGTTGTTTTGCGCGTTCATCTACGGCTCCGGCCGGCAAACCGGAGCCGGCGCTTCGATCAACGGGCTCCGCGCCTTGACAACGGCGATCGCCGACATGGGATCAGTTCTACTCCTGGAAAATTCGATCGCGTATTTCGAATAATCAGAACTGTGTATGGCCTCGAGAGTTTTTCCCCTCGGAAAAATCCCTACCGCCCCCACGTTGAGCCATATGTTGCAGAAGTCGATGAGTCGCGGCAAGGGAGCAAGCGCGCGAGCGGTCACGGCGTCCACAGCGTCGGCGATGCGCGCCGGCGCCTCTTCGATCCGGACGTTGTGAACGACCGCCGGCGCTCCCGCCGCCCGCGCCGCTTCGCGCAAGAATGCGCATTTTCGTTTGTCGATCTCGACAAGGTGCACGGTCGCGCCAGGCGTGTCAGCGAGCTGGATCGCGAGCACCATGCCTGGAAATCCGGCGCCGGAGCCGAGATCGACCCAGATTCTTGCATCCGGCGCAAAGGCTAACAACTGCGCGCTATCCGCGATGTGTCGCGTCCACACTTGGGCGAAGCTGGCGTCGGAGATCAGGTTGATCGTGTTCCGCCATTTCGCCAGCAACGCGACATAGATGTCGAGACGCGCCAACGTTTCACGTGAAACAGGAACGAGGCGCAAGGCGGCGGTGCGATCTTCGTCGACACTCATGGCAACAGGATAGTTCTCCCGCGTCCCTCCAACGAAAGCCGTGACGCGCGACCCAATTTTACGCCCGCGCGCAAGGAGAACGAGGCGCTCAGACGCCCACAGCGCTCGCCTGTTTTCGCAGCGAAGCTCGTCGCGCATGCGCCATGACCAGCGCCAGCGCGGCCGGGGTCATGCCTTCGATTCGACTCGCCTGCCCGACGCTGCTTGGCCGGATCAGCCGGAACTTCTCGCGCAACTCGTTTGAAAGACCGGATATCTGACCATAATCGAGATCCGCGGGAATCTCGATCGCCTCGCCGCGGCGGAAGCGGGCGGCGTCCTCATCCTGTCGCTTGAGATAGACGGAATATTTTGCGTCGGCCTCGAGCCGGCGAGCGATCGGCGGTGCGATGGCGGCGAGCTCGGGCCAAATTCGGGCGAGGTCGGCGATCGCGATGTCGGGAAAGGCGGCCAGATCGAACGCGTTGCGGCGGACCCCGTCCTGATTGATCGCGAGCCCAAACCCAGCGAGTTTGGCTGGCGTCGCGCAGCAGGATTCCAGCAAGCGGCGCGCGGCGGCGAGGCGATCCGCTCGGTCCGTGAACGCAGCGGCGCGGCGCCCGCCGACGCAGCCCAACGCCAAGCCTTTCGGGGTCAACCGTTCGTCCGCATTGTCAGCCCGCAGCGACAGGCGGAATTCCGCCCGCGAGGTGAAAATCCGGTAGGGCTCGGTCACCCCGCGCGTCGTCAGATCGTCGATCATGACGCCGAGATAGGATTCGGCTCGATCGAAGACGACGCCGTCGCCGCCGCCCGCCCGGCGCGCGGCGTTGATCCCGGCGACGAGGCCCTGCGCTGCGGCCTCCTCATAGCCGGTCGTGCCGTTAATTTGGCCGGCGAGAAAAAGGCCCCTGACTCGCTGCGTCTCAAGAGTCAGGTCCAGTTGGCGGGGATCGATGTAGTCGTATTCGATCGCGTAGCCGGGCCTGACGATGCGAGCCTTCTCCAGGCCTTCGATCGTCTTGAGAAAGTCGGCCTGAATCTCGGGCGGCAGCGAGGTCGAAATTCCGTTCGGATAGACCGTCGGGTCGTCCAGCCCTTCCGGCTCCAGGAAAATCTGGTGAGAGTCGCGGTCGGGGAAGCGGACGACCTTGTCCTCGATCGAGGGACAATAGCGCGGGCCGCGCCCCGATATGGCGCCGGAATAAACCGCCGTGCGATGAGCGTTGGCGCGCACGATCGCATGGCCGATCGGATTGGTGCGGGTGATGTGGCAGACCACTTGCGGCGTCGTGATCTTTTCCGTCAAGGCCGAGAAAGGCTCCGGCAGATCATCGCCTGGCTGCGCCTCCAGCCTCGCCCAATCGACCGTGGCCCCGTCGAGCCGAGGCGGCGTGCCGGTCTTGAGCCGCGCCAGAGAGAAGCCCAGCCCGTCCAGGCATTCAGCCAGAGCGACTGACGGCCTATCGCCGTATCGCCCGGCCGGTATCCGTTCTTCGCCGCGATGGATGATTCCCCGCAGGAACGTCCCAGTCGTAATGACGAGAGCGCCGCAAGAAATCACGCGCCCGTCGGCCAGATCGAGGGAAGCAATGCGCCCGTCCGCGATTTGAAAACGCTCGGCCTCGGCTTGGATCAACGTAAGGTTCGGCGCCTCCCGCATCAGTTCCTGCATGGCCCGCGCATAGAGCTTGCGATCGGCCTGCGCGCGCGGCCCCTGAACCGCGGGACCTTTGCGGCGGTTGAGAATGCGGAACTGGATGCCCGCGCTATCGGCGGCGCGGGCCATCACGCCGTCCAGCGCATCGATTTCGCGGACGAGATGGCCCTTGCCCAGCCCGCCGATCGCCGGGTTGCAAGACATGGCGCCGATCGTGTCGATGCGCTGCGTCACCAACGCGGTCGACGCGCCCATCCGAGCCGCGGCCGCCGCTGCTTCGCAGCCGGCATGGCCGCCGCCGATTACGGCGACATCGAATCTCATCGTCATCGTCCGGGCGCCTGTTTCACGTGAAACATATCTTCACTTGCCAATGCACAAACGCGCGAAAATCTGTCCAAGCACGTCCTCGACATCGATTCGGCCGGCAATCCGCTCTAACGCCCTCGCGGCCAGGCGCAAATCTTCTGCGAAAAATTCCGCGGCCGCGCCTTCGCTCTCCATCGCCCGCTCAAGATGCGCCACGGCTTCCTCGAAAGCTGCGCGATGCCGGGCGGAGACCACAAGCGCCTGGTCGCCGCCGGCCAAGCCTTCTTCCGCAGCAGCGGCGATCGAGTCAAGCAACCGCTCGATTCCCTGCCCGGTTTTCGCCGAGATCGGGATCGCGTCAGACGGCGGGTCGCCTCCCTGGTCGATTTTCGTGGCGATATGAAGAACTCGTGGACCTCCTGCCGCATTTCTCGGCGGCGCCCCGCTCTCGTCGACAGAGCGCCGAGCGAGTTCTATGGTCGCCCCAGTCTCCCGCGAGGACCGACTTGCGCCCGCGGCCTTTGCGGCCGCGAGCTTCCCGTTCGCTGGTTCTCGCTGTCCTCCTTCGCTTAACCAGAGCACCAAATCAGCATCCGCTGCGCGTCGTCGCGCGCGGGCGACGCCGGCCTGCTCGATCGGATCCGCAGTCTCGCGCAACCCGGCGGTGTCGATCAACGTCACCGGCAAGCCACGCAATTCAAGATGGACCTCCAACGCGTCCCGAGTCGTGCCTGGAATATCCGAGACGATGGCGACGTCGCGGCGAGCAAGCGCGTTGAGCAGGGTCGACTTGCCGACATTAGGCGGCCCGGCGATGACGATGTTGAAGCCCTCGCGTAGGCGCTCGCCGCGATCGGCCTGGCGGAGATGATCGCGCAGCCGCGCCGACGCCGCAGCGGCGACGGCGCGAGCCTCAGCCAGCGTCGCCTCGCCGACATCCTCCTGGTCGGAGAAATCGATCGCCGCTTCGGCCTGCGCCATGGCGTCCAGAATCAGCGCGCGCGCTTCGTCCGCCTCGCGCGACAAGGCGCCGCCGGCGATGCGCAGCGCCTGGCGGCGCTGCGCCTGAGTCTGCGCGTCGACAAGATCGGCCAGGCCCTCGATCTGCGACAAATCAAGCTTCCGGTTCTCGAAAGCGCGCCAAGCGAATTCGCCGGGTTCCGCGGGCCGCATGTCCGGCAGCCCGCCGAGCGCGCCCATCACGCCGGCGAGGACGGCGCGCCCGCCCGTCACTTGGAGCTCCGCCGCGTCCTCCCCCGTATAGCTGTGCGGCGCCGGAAACCATAGGACGAGACCCCGATCGAGGTTTTCGCCCGTGCCCGGATCGCGCAGCATTCTGAGCGAAGCGCGCCGGGGGGGCGGCGGCTGGCGACCGGTGAGCGCCCGAAGCGCCGCGGCGCTCTCCGGGCCGCTGATACGGACAATGCCGATCGCCGCCCGCCCGATGCCGCTGGCCGGCGCGAAAATGGTCTTTCTGTCGCTAACCGGCGCGAACATTTCGGTTTCCGCGAGGGCCTTGGCCTCTACATACGGCTCGCAGAGAAATGACGCCCGAGGGAATCCGGGCAGCCTGTTCAATTCGGCCATTTTGGCGTCCAGCCATATTGCCTACCTATATCATCGACTATATGAGCGACGTTCCCTTCCTTGCCGAAGCGCGGCCTCCCGTGACCTCTAGTCTGCCTCTTCACCTTCAACGCCTCGAATCGGAAGCAATTCACATCATGAGAGAGGTTGTTTCCGAGTTTCTCAATCCAGTGATGTTATATTCGATCGGCAAGGATTCGAGCGCGATGCTTCGTATCGCGCTGAAGGCTTTCCATCCCGCGCCGCTTCCGTTTCCGCTCCTCCATGTCGACACGACCTGGAAATTTCGCGAGATGATCGCCTTTCGCGACGAGACGGCCAAGCGTCTCGACTTACGGCTTCTGGTTCATACCAACGAGGAGGGCCTCAAGCGCGGGATATCGCCCGTCGCTTCCGGCTCGGCCGTCCATACCCAGGTCATGAAGACCGAGGCCCTGCGCCAAGCCCTCGACAAATGGAAATTCGACGCCGCTTTCGGCGGCGCTCGGCGCGACGAAGAAAAGAGCCGAGCCAAGGAGCGCATCTTTTCGCACCGTTCGGCCGCGCATGCCTGGGACCCGCGCAATCAGCGGCCGGAACTATGGCGGCTGTTCAATACGCGTATCAAGCCCGGCGAATCGATGCGCGTCTTCCCCCTGTCCAATTGGACCGAACTCGACGTCTGGGAGTATATCCGCGCCGAGCAGATCCCGGTTGTGCCCCTCTATTTCGCCAAGGAAAGACCGATCGTCGAGCGGGACGGCGCGCTGGTCATGGTCGACGACGACAGGCTGCCGCTGAAGCCGGGCGAAAAGCCCCAGATGCGCCGCGTGCGCTTTCGCACGCTCGGCTGTTATCCGCTCACCGGCGCGATCGAATCGGACGCCGCGACGATCGATGACATCATTGCGGAAATGCGCTCGTCGACGAAATCCGAGCGGCAAGGCCGTCTGATCGATTACGACGAGCAGGGCTCGATGGAGAAGAAGAAGCGCGAGGGTTATTTCTAAATGAACGCGCCCGCTTTTCGCGCCTCGCCTCTGCCGACGCTGCGCCTTCTGACCTGCGGCTCGGTCGATGACGGCAAATCGACGCTGATCGGCCGGCTGCTTTTCGAGCAGAAGCTGATCTACGACGATCAATTGTCCGCGCTGGAGCGCGATTCGAAAAAGCACGGCACGACCGGAGAAGAAATAGACTTCGCCCTGCTGGTCGACGGGCTCGAAGCCGAACGCGAACAGGGCATCACCATCGACGTCGCGTACAGGTACTTTGCGACTCCCGCCCGGTCCTTCATCGTCGCTGATACGCCTGGCCACGAGCAATACACGCGCAATATGGCGACCGGCGCCTCCAACGCCGACCTTGCGATTATTCTGGTCGACGCCCGTAAGGGCCTGCTGACCCAGACCTTCCGTCACTCTTTCATCGTCTCGCTGCTCGGCATTCGTCATGTCGTCCTGGCGGTGAACAAGATCGATCTCGTCGATTTTCGCCAGCAGGTCTTCAGCGAAATCGCCGACGGATTCGCCGAATTCGCCAAGCCGCTCGGCTTCCACGTCATCAAAGCAATCCCGATCTCGGCGCGCTATGGCGACAACGTCTCCTCGAAAAGCGAGCGCACGCCCTGGTACGAGGGCCCGCATCTTCTTGAGTTTCTCGAAAGAGTCGAAGTCGAGGACGAAAGCCGCGCCGCGCCGTTCCGCATGGTCGTTCAATGGGTCAATCGCCCGCATCTCGATTTCCGCGGCTTCGCCGGTTCGATCGCCAGCGGCTCGGTTCGACGCGGCGACGACATTGTCGTCGCCGCGTCGGGCCGCCGCTCGAAAGTCGCGCGGGTGCTCTTTGGCGGCGAGGATGTCCAAGAGGCTTCGGCCGGCGACGCCGTCACCTTGACCCTGGCCGACGAGATCGACGTCGCCCGCGGCGACGTCTTTTCCTCGCCCGACAGTCGGCCGGAAGTCGCCGACCAATTCGCCGCCCACCTGATCTGGATGAGCGGCGAAAATCTCCTGCCCGGCCGCTCGTATCTTCTGAAGATCGGCGCGAAGCTGACGCCTGCGACCGTCACCGAGCTGCGTCACCGCGTCGACGTCAACACGCTGGAGAAGCTCGCCGGCAAGACGCTCGCGCTTAACGAAGTCGGCTTTTGCAATCTCGCGACGACGATGCCGGTCGCGTTCGACCCTTACGCGGCGAACCATCAGACCGGCGCTTTTATCCTGATCGACCGCTACACCAACGAAACCGCCGCGGCCGGTCTGATCGCCCATGGCCTGCGCCGCGCGACCAACGTGCATTTGCAGGATTTGGCCGTGACCCGGCAGGCGCGCGCTCGCCTCAAGCATCAGCGCGCCGCGATCCTATGGTTTACCGGCCTATCGGGCGCCGGGAAGTCGACCATCGCCAATCTGGTCGAGGCCAAGCTCCACGCCCGCGGCGTCCACACGACCATGCTCGACGGCGACAATGTTCGCCACGGCCTCAACAGGGACCTCGGCTTCACCGCCGCCGATCGCGTCGAAAATATCCGGCGCGTCGCCGAGGTCGCCCGATTGATGACCGACGCCGGCCTGATCGTCTTGTGTTCGTTCATCTCGCCCTTCCGAGCCGAGCGGCAATTGGCGCGCGAATTGGCCGCGGCGGACGAGTTCCTGGAAATATTTGTCGACGCGCCGCTCGACGTTGTCATGGCCCGCGACCCCAAAGGTCTCTACAAGCGCGCGCTTGCCGGCGAGATCAAGAATTTCACCGGCGTCGATCAGGCCTATGAGCGCCCCGAATCGCCAGAGATTACGTTACGTTCCGCGCAGGACAGCGCCGACGCCCTCGCCGACCAGGTGGTCGACGAGCTGGCGAAACGGCGATTTATCGACCTCTTGTGACGAGAGCCGCGCCCGACGCCTCCCAAAGCCATTGCCAGCGCTGCGAAAACGAGCTTCGATAGCGTCGATCGCCGGGCGGCCCGGCGGGCGGCGCCAAGCCGGGATGACTGTCAGTTGAATCGCTTGCCCCTGATTGCGAGGCGCGAAACGACAGAGCGCAGGCTGAGAGCCGTCACATCTTCGGCCGCCGCATCCTAGGGGAGAGGGCATGAAATCTTCGAAAATCGCGATGTGCGGCTTCACGGCCGCCCTGCTCGTCTCGACCGCCGCCTCGGCCAAGACCCTTGTCTATTGCTCCGAGGGAAGCCCGGAAAATTTCACTCCGGCGATCAACGATACCGGCACGAGTTTCGACGCCGCCCGCCCGGCCTATGACCAACTCGTCGAATTCAAGCGCGGCACGACCGAGGTCGGGCCCGGCCTTGCCGAAAGGTGGGACGTGACCGACGGCGGCAAAACGATCGCCTTCCACCTGCGCAAGGGCGTCAAGTTCAACGCCACGAAAGATTTCGTTCCGACCCGCGACTTCAATGCTGACGACGTTCTGTTCTCGATCAACCGGCAATGGAAGCCGGACCATCCCTACCACAAGATATCGGGCGGGAAATATGACTACTTCAACGACATGGATATGCCGAATTTGCTCGACTCGATCGAGAAGAAGGACGACTACACGATCGTCATGAAGCTCAAGGAGCCGAACATCACGATCCTCGCCGATCTGGCGATGGATTTCGCGACGATCCAATCCGCCGAATACGCCGACTATCTGATGAAAAAGGGAACTCCTGAGCAATTCGACCAGATTCCGGTCGGCACAGGCCCCTTCGCCTTCGTCGCCTACCAGAAGGACGCCGTGATTCGCTACCGGGCCAACAAGAACTATTGGGGCGAGAAGCCGCTGGTCGACGATCTCGTCTTCGCCATCACGCCCGATCCGACCGCGCGCTACGCCAAGCTGAAGACCGGCGAATGTCACTTCATGATCGCGCCGCGTCCGGCCGATCTGCCCGAAATGCAGAAGGATCCGACGCTGAAAGTCATTTCGCAGCCGGGCCTCAATGTCGCCTACTGGGCTTTCAACAACCTCAAGCCGCCTTTCGACAAGAAGGAAGTGCGGCAGGCGTTCAACATGGCGATCGACCGCGACGCCATCATTCGCGACGTTTATCTGGGCGCCGGAACGAAGGCGAAAAATCTCATCCCCCCGACACTGTGGTCGTATAACGACAAGGTGCCGGACTATCCTTATGATCCCGAAAAGGCGAAGGCGATGCTGGCGGAAGCGGGCGTCAAGACGCCGCTCGACATCGACCTTTGGTACCAGCCGGTGCAGCGGCCCTACAATCCGAACGGCAAGCGCATCGCCGAAATGATGCAGGCCGACCTCGCCAAGATCGGCGTCAACGCCAAGCTGGTCACCTACGAATGGGGCGAATACCGCAAGCGCCTGCAGGACGGCGAGCCGATAACCGCCCAGATGGGTTGGACCGGCGATAACGGCGACCCCGACAATTTCTTCTTCCTGCGCGGATGCGCCGCGGCGCGCATCGGCGGCCAGAACATCCCCAAATGGTGTAACAAAGAGTACGACGAAATGCTGGTGAAGGCGCGGACGCTTTCCGACCAGAACGAGCGCGCCAAACTCTATCAGAAGATGCAGGAGATCGAGCACGAAGAAGCGCCCGACATGAAGCTCGCTCACTCCATCGTCTACGAGACGATGCGGGCGGAAGTCTCCGGGTTCAAGCAGAGCCCGCTCGGCCGGCACGAATTCCAGGGCGTGGATTTGAAGCAATAGGCTTCGCTTCGTGGCGCGCCGCGTCGGGGACGATCGCCGGACTCGGCGGGGCTCCTCACGTACCGTTCTCCGCGCTCCGCGCGGGCGAGGGTGTTTCGAGGCCGCGGCTAACGGTCGGACCTCTCAGCGCAGATGGCGTTTGCGGCGAGAGGGCCGCCTAAAGTGCGGCGGAACGCCAGCGCCTGCCCTGCGGCGCGAGGTCTGATCCGTGTTCCGCTACATTCTCCGCCGCATCGTCCTGACGGTCCCGACTTTCGTCGCCTTGATGTTCATCACCTTCGTCGCCATCCGCCTGGTGCCGGGCGATCCGGTGGAGGTGCGCGTCGGCGAACACGGCATCTCGCCTGAACGACTGGCCATGTTCCGCCGCCAACTCGGCCTCGATCAGCCCGTTTGGAAGCAGTTTCTCGACTATGTTTGGCGGCTTCTCCATGGCGATTTCGGAACCTCGTTGTCGACCAGCAATCCGGTGCTGAGGGAATTCCTCACCCTCTTCCCGGCCACGTTGGAGCTGAGCTTCGCGGCCATGCTGATCGCCGTGATCATTGGCGTGCCCGCGGGCGCGATCGCCGCCGTGAAGCGCGGCAGCGCCTATGATCACATTCTCATGGCCGCCTCGGTGACCGGCTTTTCGATGCCGATCTTCTGGTGGGGCCTATTATTGATCATGCTCTTCTCGGAGCGTTGGGGCTTGACGCCGGTCTCCGGCCGCATCGACCTCATCAAGTACTATTTCGAACCGGTGACCGGCTTCATGTTGATCGACGCCGCTCTATCGGATCAGAAAGGCGCCCTCCTCGACGCGCTTCATCATCTCGCTTTGCCGGCTTTCGTGCTCGGCACATTGCCGCTCGCGGTGATCGCGAGAATGACGCGCTCGTCTATGCTCGAAGTGCTGAACGAAGACTATATCCGCGCCGCCCGCGCCAAAGGCCTATCGCCCTTCCGCGTCGTCGGCCTGCACGCCTTGCGCAACGCGATGATTCCCGTCGTTACCGTGATCGGCTTGTCGGTTGGCGCGCTGCTCTCCGGCGCGGTGTTGACGGAGACGATCTTCTCCTGGCCCGGCGTCGGCAAATGGCTCATCGAGTCGATTTTCCGCCGCGACTATCCGGCGCTGCAAGGCGGGGTCATGCTGATCTCGAGCGTCGTCATCCTCGTCAGCCTGGCGGTCGACATTCTTTACAGCGTGATCAATCCGAGGATCCGCCATGCCCGGTAAGGATGGCGCGGATCTTGCTTCGACGACCGCCTTGCCCGAACCTCTCGTCTTCGCCCAGCCCCCCGACTTCGCCGCCTTCTGGTCGATCTTCCGCGAGAATCGCGGCGCCGTTTTCGGCCTGATCGTCCTCTCCCTCGTCGTCCTCTGCGCCATTTTCGCCAGCTTCATCGCTCCCTATTCGCCCGTCGAACAATTCCGCGACGCAATCCGCGCGCCTCCGGTCTGGGCCGGCGGCGCGTGGAAATTTGTCTTTGGGACCGATGGGCTCGGCCGCGACATCCTCTCCCGGCTGATCTACGGCGCGCGGATTTCCCTGTTCATCGGTCTCTCGGTGATGGGCCTTTCCTCCCTGATCGGGGTCGCGCTCGGCCTCTCCGCCGCCTATTTCGGCGGCGGCGTCGATATCGCCATCTCGCGCCTAACCGACGTCATCTGGGCCTTGCCCAGCCTCGTCCTCGCCATCCTGATCATCGCCATTATCGGACCGAGCCTCTTCAACACGATCATCGCGATCACCATCGTCTACATGCCGAGCTTCGTGCGCCTGATGCGCGCCTCGGCCATGGCCGAGCTGTCGAAGGACTACGTGACCGCGGCGCGGGCCGTCGGCGTCGGTCCGTTGCGTCTAATGCTTTCGACTGTCCTGCCAAATTGCCTCGCGCCCTACATCGTCCAGGCGGCGATCGGCGTCTCTAGCGCCATCCTCGAAGCCGCCGGCTTGGGCTTTCTCGGCCTCGGCGCGCAGCCGCCGACGCCGGAATGGGGCGCGATGCTCGCCGATGCGCGCGAATTCATACGCTCCGATCCTTGGATCGTCACCCTGCCGGGCCTCGCCATCGTCGTCACGGTCATCGCGATCAACTTGACAGGGGATGGTCTGCGCGATGCGCTCGATCCGAAAATGCGACGGAGCTGAGCATGGCGTTGCTCGACATCCGCAACCTCTGCGTCACGTTCGACACTCGGCGCGGGCCCTTCAAAGTCGTCGACGGCGTCGACATTTCCGTCGAGCCCAATGAAGTCGTCGCCATTGTCGGCGAATCCGGCTCCGGAAAGTCGGTCGCCATGCTCGCGGTGATGGGCCTTCTGCCGCATACCGCGACGGTTTCGGCCGAAAGCCTCGCCTTCGACGGCCGCGACTTGCGCGCCCTGACCGCAAAAGAGCGCCGCGCGATTGTCGGCAAAGATATCGCGATGATCTTCCAAGAGCCGATGTCTTCGCTCAATCCGTGCTTCACCGCCGGCTTTCAGATTGGCGAAGTGTTGCGCACGCATCTCGGCCTCGATCGCGCCGCGCGCAAGCGCCGCGTCTTCGAATTGCTCGAAGAGGTCGGGATTACCGATCCGGCGCGCCGCGCCAAATCCTTCCCGCATCAGCTTTCCGGCGGCATGAGCCAACGCGTGATGATCGCCATGGCGCTCGCCTGCCGCCCGAAGCTGCTGATCGCCGACGAGCCGACCACGGCGCTCGACGTGACGATCCAAGCGCAGATTCTCGATCTGCTGTTGAAACTGCGCCGCCAGAACGGCATGGGGCTCGTTCTCATCACGCACGATATGGGGGTCGTCGCCGAGACGGCGGATCGCGTCGCCGTCCAATATGCCGGCCTTCAGGTTGAGACGAATACGACCCGCGCGCTTTTCGCCGACCCGCATCACCCTTACACCGCCGCCTTGCTCGCCGCGTTGCCCGAGCGGGCCAAAGCCCGGCGGCTGCCGTCGATTCCAGGGGTCGTGCCCGGCCAATTCGACAAGCCGAAAGGCTGTGTCTTTTCGCCTCGCTGCGGCTTCGTCTTCGAGCGCTGCCGTCGCGAAACGCCCGCGCCGGCAAGCGCCTCGCTCGGGCGAGCATTGTGTCACACGCCGCTGGTCAAGGGAGAGCCGCTCAAAGTTGCGGCGGAGGCGGAGCTGTGAACGCCTCGACGAGTCCGGTCCTCGAAGCGTGTGGCCTTAGCCGAGACTACGCGCTTTCCCCCGGCCTTTTTTCGCCGCGCGGGACGGTCAAGGCTCTCGTCCGCGCCTCGTTCGATCTCTACTCTGGCGAGACGCTCGCCGTAGTCGGCGAATCCGGCTCGGGAAAGTCTACGCTGGCGCGCCTGCTTACGTTGATCGACAAGCCGACTGAGGGAACGCTCAGGATCGACGGTCAAGAGGCGATCGGCGCCGGCGGCGCGGCGCGCCGGCGGCTCAGGCGGGCGGTCCAGATCGTCTTCCAGAATCCTTACGGCTCGCTCAATCCGCGTCAGCGCATCGGCAAGGCGCTCGAAGAGCCGCTGCTCGTCAATACGAAAATTTCGGCGCGCGAACGCGAGAAGGCGGCGCGCGAGATGATGGAGAAGGTCGGCCTCAGGCCGGAATATTACCGTCGCTACCCGCATATGTTCTCGGGCGGGCAGCGCCAGCGCGTCGCCATCGCTCGGGCGCTGATGCTCAAGCCGAAAGTCCTCGTCCTCGATGAGCCGGTGTCGGCGCTCGACGTTTCGATCCGCGCCCAGGTGCTCAATCTTCTCGCCGCGTTGCAGGAGGAGTATCGTCTCGCCTATGTCTTCATCTCGCACGACCTTTCGGTCGTGCGCCATATCGCGGACGAGGTGATGGTCGTCTATCTCGGCCATGTCGTCGAAAAGGGCCCGCGCGAGGCGATCTTCTCGAACCCGCAGCACCCTTACACGCGCGCGCTGCTCTCGGCGACCCCGATCGCCGAGCCCGGCGCCAAGCGCGAGCGGATCATCCTCTCCGGCGAATTGCCCTCGCCGTTCAATCCGCCGCCCGGCTGTCCGTTCCATCCGCGCTGTCCGCTCGCTTTCGATCGCTGCCGCGTCGACGAGCCGCTGCTCGAAAAAAAGCGGGGCCGTGACGTCGCCTGCTGGGCCGCGTCATGAGCGATATCCGTACCTATGATTATATCATCGTCGGCGCCGGCACGGCGGGATGCCTGCTCGCCAATCGTCTCTCCGCCGATCCGCGCAATCGCGTGCTTTTGCTCGAAGCCGGCGGCCGCGACAATTGGATATGGTTTCACATCCCAGTCGGCTATCTCTACGCGATCGGCGACAAGCGGGCCGATTGGCTGTTCAAGACCGCCGCCGAGCCAGGCCTCAATGGCCGCGCCATCTCTTATCCCCGCGGCAAAGTCATTGGCGGCTGTTCGGCGATCAACGGCATGATCTATATGCGCGGCCAGGCCGCGGATTATGACGGCTGGCGCCAACTCGGCCTGGCGGGCTGGGGCTGGGAGGACGTGCTGCCTTATTTCAAAAAGCACGAGGACTATCACGGCCGCGCCGACGACATGCACGGCGTCGGCGGCGAATGGCGCATCGAACGCCAGCGTCTGCACTGGCCGATTCTCGATGCGGTCCGCGAAGCGGCGGCCCAAGTCGGCATCCGCAAAACCAATGATTTCAACTGCGGCGATAATGAAGGCTCGGATTATTTCGACGTCAATCAAAGGCGCGGCGTGCGTTGGAGCGCAGCGCGGGGCTTCTTGAAGCCCGTTCTGCGCCGTAAGAACCTCGAACTCGTCACGCATGCGCAGGTCGAGCGAATCGTCGTCGAGGACAAGCGCGCGGTCGCGGTTCGGTATAAGCGCGGCGGCGCCGCCTTCGAGGCGCGCGCCGAGGCCGACATCGTCCTTGCCGCGGGCGCGATCGGCACGCCGCATCTGCTCGAACTTTCGGGAATCGGCAAGCCGGACATTCTGGCGCGAATCGGCTCGGCCGTCGTTCACGCGCTGCCCGGCGTCGGCGAGAACCTTCAGGATCACCTGCAGCTCCGCACCATTTTCAAGATCGCCGGCGCTCGCACGCTGAATATGGATTACCGCTCCCTCCTCCGCCGCAGCCTGATCGGGCTAGACTATGCTTTCCGCCGTCGCGGACCGATGACCATGGCCCCGTCGCAGCTCGGCATATTCGCCAAGACCTCGCCCGATTATGCGACCGCCAATGTGGAGTGGCATGTGCAGCCTCTCTCGCTCGACCGTTTCGGCGAGCCGTTGCATACTTTCCCCGCCATCACGCTCAGCGCCTGCAACTTGCGGCCGGCGAGCCGCGGCAGCGTTCATGCGGTCAGCGCCGATCCTGTCGCGCCGCCGGAAATTCGGCCGAACTATCTGTCCGAGGAGGAGGACCGCCGCGTCGCCGCGGACGCGATCAAGCTGACCCGCCGCATTGCCGCCGCGCCGGCTCTGGCGCCCTACAAACCGGAGGAGCTGCTGCCTGGCGCCTCCAAAACGAGCGAGGAGGATCTCGTCAAGGCGGCCGGCGACATCGGTACGACAATCTTCCATCCGGTCGGCACGGCGAAGATGGGGACGGCGGACGACCCCTTCGCCGTCGTCGACGCCCGCCTCAAGCTGCGCGGCCTCGAGGGCCTTCGCGTCGCCGACGCTTCGATCATGCCGCGCATCACTTCGGGCAACACCAATTCCCCTGTCTTGATGATCGCCGAGAAAGCGGCGGCGATTATCCTCGAAGAGGCGAAAGCATGAGCGTCGAAGGCTTCGCCGAACCGCCGAGCTCGCCTTACGAGCCGCCCGGCCTGGTCGACGGCCGCCAGTCGGAGACGGCTCTGTTCATCGCGCGCGGCCTGCGTCGCATGCTGCGGGCTCACGGCTACTCGAGCGTCACCGAGCTGCCGCTGCTCGACGGGCGACGAGCCGACGTGGTCGCCTTGCGCGGAGACGGTTCGCTGGTCATCGTCGAGATCAAATCCTCCGTCGCCGATTTCCGCGCCGACAACAAATGGCGCGATTATCTCAGCCATTGCGACAAGCTCTATTTCGCCATTTGCGACACGATTCCTGCCGAGATCATGCCGCTCGACGCTGGCCTGATCGTCGCCGACGCTTACGGCGCGGCGATCGTCCGCGAAGCGCCGGAGCAGAAGCTGGCGCCGGCGACGCGGCGCGCGGTGATGTTGCGTTTCGCGCAGGCCGCGGCGGACCGGCTGCATCGGCTGGCCGATCCGGCCGGGATGGCCGGCGAATAGCTTCTCGGTCTGAGGCGGCCGACCGGTCACCGCTCCATTCGCTTGAGCCATTCGTCCTCGTCGATCGTCTCGACGCCCAATTCACGGGCCTTGGCGAGCTTCGACCCTGCGCCCGGGCCGGCGACGACGAGGTCCGTCTTTTTCGAGATCGACCCGGAAACTTTGGCGCCGAGCCGCTCGGCTGCGGCCTTGGCTTCGTCTCGCGTCATCTTCTCCAGAGAGCCGGTGAAGACGATTGTCTTGCCGGCCAAGGCCGAATCGGAGCGCGGCTTTTCGGCGTCGCGAATGCGCACCTCTTTGGCCAGCCTCTCGACCCGCCGCCGATTGTGCTCTTCCCCGAAATAGTCGGCGAGGCTATCGATCACCGTCTCGCCGATCTGGTCGAGCGCGTCCATCTCCTGCTTGGCCTCCTCGTCGCCTGCGGCGATTTTCAGGCAGGCGGCATGGAAGGCGCTCCAGCTTCCGTAGCCGCGCGCCAGCGCGGTTGCGGTCGTCTCGCCGACATGCCGGACGCCGAGCGCGTAAATGAAACGTTCGAGCGGGATTTCCCGCCGCGCCGCGATGGCGCCGAACAGATTGCGCACCGAAGTCTCGCCGAAGCCTTCGATCTCCTCGAGCCGGATTTCCTTATTGCGCCCTTCGAGCGCGAAAATATCGGCCGGCTCCTTCACCCAACCTTGCTCATAGAAGAACTCGATCTGCTTCTCGCCCAGCCCGTCAATGTCGAAAGCGCGGCGAGAGACGAAATGCTTGAGATGCTCGACCGTCTGGTAGGGACAGGCGAATTCGCCCGTGCAATGAGCGCGCGCGCCCTCGGCGCCGCCGGCTATGGTCTCTCGCACCACGTCGGTATGCAGCGGGCACGGGCATTTTTTTGGGAAATGGTATTCCTTGGCGTGGGCGGGCCGCTTCTCCGCCACGACGCCGAGCACTTGCGGGATCACGTCGCCTGCGCGTTGGATCATCACAGTATCGCCGATGCGGACGTCCAGCCGCTTGATCTCCTCTTCGTTGTGCAGGGTCGCGTTCTGCACCACGACGCCGCCGACGGTTACAGGCTCGAGCTTGGCGACCGGCGTCAAAGCGCCAGTACGGCCGATCTGAATTTCGATGTCCCTGACGATCGTCGTCGCCTTTTCGGCAGGGAATTTATGAGCGATCGCCCAGCGCGGATTGCGCGAGACATAGCCGAGCCGCTCCTGCCAATCGAGGCGATCGACCTTGTAGACCACGCCGTCGATGTCGTAATCGAGCGTCGCGCGCTGGGCCTCGATCTCGCGGTGGAACCTCAGCAGCGCCTCGACGGAACGGCACATTTTGGTCAGCGGATTGGTCTTGAAGCCGCACGTCTCGAACCATTTGATCATGCCGGACTGTGTCTCGGCCGGCATCTCGCTCATCTCGCCCCAAGCGTAAGCGAAGAAGCCGAGCGGCCGGGACGCCGTGATCGACGGGTCCTTTTGACGCAGCGAGCCGGCCGCAGAATTTCGCGGATTGGCGAAAATCTGGCCGCCGATCTCGGCCTGGCGTTTGTTGAGCGCCAGGAAAGCGCGCTTGCTCATATAGACCTCGCCGCGCACTTCGCAGATTTTCGGCGCGCGCTTGCCCTTGAGCTTCTTCGGCACGTCCTCCAGCGTCTTGATATTGGCGGTGACGTCCTCGCCGACCGCGCCGTCGCCGCGCGTCGCGCCGGTCACAAGCACGCCGTCCTCGTAGCGCAACGACATAGACAGACCATCGATTTTCGGCTCGGCCGAGAAAACGATTTCGGCGTCCTCGCCAAGGCGAAGAAACCGGCGGATCCGGCCGACGAAATCGAGCACATCCTCTTCGCTGAACGCATTGTCGAGCGACAGCATCGGCACGGCGTGGCGGATCTTGGCGAACCGGGCGGACGGCGCCGTTCCGATTTTACGGCTTAGCGAATCGGCGTCGATCAGCGACGGATGCGCTCTTTCAAGCTCCGCATAGCGCCGCCGCAGCGCGTCATATTCGGCGTCGGAAATGGTCGGCGCATCCTCGGCGTAATAGCGGCGGTCGTGCTCGGCGATCTCGGCGCCGAGGCGAGCATGCTCCTTCCTGGCGTCGGCTAAGGTGAGCGTTTCTGCTGGCGGCGAAGGGCGGGACATGGCTCGATTTGTAGCGCACTCGGCTCGCCCCGCGAAGCGGGGGAAAGGCGGCGCATGATTCCCTTTCTTCCGCAGCGTCAGGCAAGGGATTCGTCCCTTTCGGAAAAATCTTCTAAGCCGTAGCCATGGATTGGGACAATGTCCGCGTTTTTCTCGCCGTCGCTCGGGCTGGGCAATTCGTCGCCGCGGCCAAAAGGCTGCGGCTCGATCACGCGACCGTCAGCCGCCGCATCGCGGCGCTCGAAGCGAGCCTCGGCGCGCGGCTGTTCGATCGTCGCACCACGGGCGCCAAGCTGACCGCGGCAGGCGAGCGATTTCTAAGCGCCGCCGAGCAGATGGAGAGCGCCTTCCTCCACGCGCAAAGCGAGCTCGGCGATAAGGACGTGGAAATGACCGGAAGCGTGCGGATCGGCGCGCCGGACGGATTCTCGACCTATTATCTCGCCCATGTTTTCGGCGACTTCCTCGCCCGCCACCCCGGCGTTCTCATCCAACTCGTGCCGATACCGCAGGTCATCCCGCTGGCGCGGCGCGAGGTCGACATCGTCGTCGTGCTCGACAAGCCGGAGGCCGGCCGTTTCTTCGCCCGCAAGCTTACCGATTATTCGCTCGGCGTCTATGCGAGCCGCGACTATCTTGCAAAGCACGGCGCGCCGAAGGACGTCGCGGCGCTCGCTTCGCGCCGCCTGATCGGCCATGTCGAAGAGCACGCCTTCTCGGCCGCGCTCGACTATGTGCGCGAACTCTTCGGCGGCGCGCCGACCGCCTTCGAATGCGCCAGCGTCGTCACCCAGATCGAAGCCTTGCGCGCCGGCCTCGGCCTCGGCGTCGTGCATGATTACATCGCGCATCGCTTCGACGACTTGACTCGCGTTCTGCCCGAGCGGCGTGCGGAGCGGAGCTATTGGATCGTCACGCACGAGGACACCCGCGGTCTCGGCCGCATTCGCGCAGCGCATGAGCATCTGGTCGCGTGCGTGGAGCGGGACCGGAAGATGTTTACGTGACGGCTTCGCGAGCGATGGGCTAGAATCTGTAGCCCAGCCTCAATCCCGCATTGGTCAAGCCGCGATTGTGGCTGCAGAGGCCGGCGTTCGAAGAATGCTCGATCGTCGCCATGACGCTCCAATTGGCGGTGAGCCGATAGCCGAGCGAAGCCGATTCGTGAAACCACCAGTTGCAGCCGATCGCGTTCCAGCCCGGCGGGACGGGATAGCCGGTCTTGCCGTTGTTCACGCCGACGCCAAAAGTCGGACTGACGAAAATCCGGTCCGTTATGTCCCAATTCCAAGCGACGCCGCCCCATAGATTGCTGGTTTTGCCGCCGAGGCTGATGGTCGTGCCGACATCAGGATGAGGGATCAAATAGTTCAATAGCCAATTGGACGACTGGCCGAGCTTAGGCGCGAGAATCTCGCCGTTGAGATCGACCGAGCCCGCTTCGGGACTCAGCGGATCATGAGCGTAGAGCCCGCCGCGCACCTCCCAATCCAAAAAGGTCGGCTGAGCTGCCGGCGCGGAGAGATTGCCGTAGGGGCTAAGATCGGCGCCAATCGCGGTCGGCGCCGCCGCCAGAGCCCCTATCAAGCAAAGTCCAGCCAAAGTTGCGCATTTCAGCAAATCGATGGCCCCTCTACGCGACTTGAAATCCGTCGCCGTCTTAGCTTCGCCCACCCCGCCCGTTTCGGCGCGGCATTCCTGGCGCTTGCGACGCAAGCGCGCCCATTCGGACGCAGGTTACAGGCGATTCGGAGTCGGTGGCAATACGCGCTGGCCGCGCTCTCCGGAAATTAAACCCGTCATTCCGCCGCGTCCTGAAGCGGCGGGGAGGTCGAACGCCATTGGGCGATGAGCTTTTCCCGCTCAGCCGCCGCTGCGGCGATCGAGCGCGCCTTGACGTGGCCGAAGCCGCGAATCTTCTCCGGCAGCGAGGCCAGGCTGAGGGCGAGCGCGTGATTTTGCGGCGAAAGGCGCGCGATGAACTCCTCGCAAAGGGCTTCGTATTCGCCGACCAGGCGCCGCTCCTCCCGCCGCTCCGGCAAGTAGCCGAACGGATCGAGCGCCGAGCCGCGCAAGAAACGCAAAGCCGCCAGCGCGCGAAATCCATAGATCATCCAGGACCCGAAGCGCATTTTGCGCGCTTCGCCGGTCCGTTCGTCTTTGCGCGCGAGCAGCGGCGGGGCGAGATGATATTCGAAGCTGAGATCGCCCTCGAACGCCGCCTCGACCTGCTTCTTGAACGAGCCGTCCGTGTAGAGCCGCGCGACTTCGTATTCATCCTTGTAAGCCATCAGCTTGAACAGATTGCGGCCGACGGCCTGCGCCAACCCGGCCGAGCCAGGCGCCCGCTTGCGCTCGGCCTCGGCGACCCGCGTGACGAGAGTCTGATAACGGCCTGCATACGCGGCATTCTGATACGCGGCGAGAAAATTGGCGCGGCGCGCCACGATTTCTTCGAGCGTCGCAGCCGCGGGCGCGGCTTGCGTCGGCGGCGCGAGAAAAGGCGAAATCGAATCCGGATCGGCGCAGGCGGCTCGGCCCCAATCGAAGGCGGCGAGATTCATCGCCGCGGCTTCGCCGTTGAGCTCGATAGCGCGGCGGATCGCCGCCGCCGACAGCGGAACATAGCCGGCCTGGTAGGCGTAGCCGAGCAAGAACATGTTCGCGCCGATCGCATTGCCGATGAGCGCTTTCGCGGCCTGCGTCGCGTCGACGAAGCGCGCGGCCTCGCCGCTCGCCGTTTTGATCAAGCGCTTGATGCGCTCGGCCGGTAGCGAGAAGTCTGGATTGCGGGTGAAGTCGCCCGGATAGAGTTCTGCGCTGTTGACGACGAAACCGGTTTCCGCGCCGCGCAAGGCGGCCAGCACTTTCTTTGCGCCGGAAACGACGAGATCGCACCCCAAGATCAAATCGGCGTCGCCGGCCACGCGAATCGCATGGATGTCCTCCGGGCGCCGCGCCAGCTTCACATGGCTAAACACCGCGCCGCCTTTTTGCGCGAGGCCGGCCATATCGATCATGCCGCAGGCTTTGCCCTCGAGATGCGCGGCCATGCCGAGGATCGCGGCGATCGTCACGACGCCCGTGCCGCCGACGCCGGTGACGATGATCGAATAGGGCTTGTCGCCGATTTCGCGCGCCGGGGGATCAGGCGTCGCCGGCGCGGCGGCGCTCCTCGCGCTCTTCCTGGGTCGGGCGCCGTGGACCGTGACGAAGGACGGACAGAAGCCGTCGAGACAGGAAAAGTCCTTATTGCAGGCCGATTGATCGATCTGGCGCTTGCGGCCGAATTCCGTCTCCAAAGGCTGCACGGAGACGCAATTGGATTTGACGCCGCAATCGCCGCAACCCTCGCAGACGAGTTCATTGATGATGACGCGCTTGTCAGGATCAGGATAAGCGCCGCGTTTGCGCCGCCGTCTTTTTTCGGCGGCGCAGGTCTGGTCATAGATGATGACGCTGACGCCTTTATGCTTGGCGATCTCCTCTTCAACTTCGATGAGCTCCTCGCGCGGCCTGATCGTCACGCCTTCCGGCCAAGCTATATCGGCCGGATATTTCTTCACGTCGTCGGTCACGACGACGATCGGATCGGCGCCGTCGGCCGCGACTTGCCGCGCGATTTGCGGAACGCTGAGCCCGCCCTCGTGAGCTTGGCCGCCGGTCATCGCCACCGCATCGTTGAAGAGAATCTTGTAAGTGATGTTCGTTTTCGTATCGATCGCCCAGCGGAGCGCCAGCGCGCCAGAATGGTTGTAAGTGCCGTCGCCGAGATTCTGGAAGACGTGCTCTCTCGTCGAAAACGGCGCTTCGCCGACCCAATTGGCGCCTTCGCCTCCCATTTGCGTATAGCCGTCGGTGCCGCGGTCCATATATTGGGCCATGAAATGGCAGCCGATGCCGGCGTAAGCGCGCGCGCCTTCAGGAATCACGGTCGAGCGGTTATGCGGACAGCCGGAGCAGAAATACGGATTGCGCTGCGCGACCTCTCTGATCTCGGCGAGCGCGCCTTGATTGCGACGCACGCGCTCGAGCCGCGCCGCGAGCGCCTCGTCGGGCCGGAATCTTAGAAGGCGCTCGCCGATCGCGATGGCGATGTCGTTCGGATCGAGCGCGCCCTTGACCGGGAAGAGCCAATCGCCTTTCTCGTCCCGCTTGCCGACGCAGACCGGCTGATCGGCCGCTCCATAGAGCTCTTCGCGCAATTGCACTTCGATGAGCGAACGCTTCTCCTCGACGACGATGACGAGCGCCAGTCCCTTGACGAAAGCCTTCAGGCCCTCCGGCTCGATCGGCCAGGCGCAGCCGAGCTTGTAAAGCCGCAGGCCAAGATCGTTGCAGCGCGTCTCGTCAATGCCGAGCTCGTCCAAGGCTTGGCGCACATCGAGGTAGGATTTGCCGAGCGTGATCACGCCGATCTTGGCGTCCCGCCCGCCTGAGGCGACGATGCGGTTGAGCCTGTTGGCGGCGAGCCAGGCGACCATGGCTGGTCTTTTGTGCTCCTGCAGCCGCTCCTCTTGCGCCAGTATCCCGTCAGGCGTGCGGATGTTGAGCCCGCCCGGCGGCAAGGTAAAGTCGGGAGCGACCGGCGCGATTCGATCGAGCGAGCCGTCGACCACGGCGGTCGATTCGATTGTGTCCTTGACGCATTTGAGGCCGACCCACGTTCCGACATAGCGGCTGAACGCCCAGCCGAGCGCGCCGTAATCGAGAATTTCCTGCACGCCGGCCGGCGACAAGATCGGACTCATCACATCGACGAAAGCGAACTCCGATTGATGCGCGGTGGTCGACGATTCGGCGGTGTGATCGTCGCCCATCAAGGCGAGCACGCCGCCATATCGCGACGTGCCGGCGAGATTGGCGTGACGGAACACGTCGCCGCAACGATCGACGCCCGGCCCCTTCCCGTACCAAAGGCCGAAGACCCCGTCGAACTTGCCCTCGCCGCGCATCTCGGCCTGTTGCGCCCCCCAGAGCGCCGTGGCGGCGAGCTCCTCGTTAAGACCGGGCTCGAAGCGGATGTCGTTGGCGGCGAACTCCTTCTTCAGCTTCGAGAATTGCAGATCGAGCCCGCCCAGCGGCGAGCCGCGATAGCCGGTGACGAAGCCGGCCGTGTTGAGAGAGGCGCGGCGGTCGCGCGCCTTTTGCATCAGCAGCAGCCGCGCCACCGCCTGAGCGCCGGTGAGCAGGACGGGCGATTTCGACAGATCGAAGCGGTCGGCGAGCGTCACGTCGGCAAGGCCGACCTCGCCGGCGCGGGAAGTTGGTTCGTCCATCATCCGCCTCCCGCGGAGCGCTCGCGGGCCGAAGGGGCGCTGCAAGGCTCTTCAAATCGCGTTTTGACGGAATCTGTGCGCTTTGCGCGACCAAAGCAAGGGGCGGCGCGGCCCTTCGCCATCTGTCATTCCCGCAAAAGCGAATCCGGAAACTTCGGCATGGAAGGACCGGCCGTGCTGGATCCCGCTTTTCGCGGGAATGACAGGCGCGGGCGAACGCCTCAGATCGGCGCCGGCCCGCGCGAGATCGCGGCGATGCCGGTGCGCGAGACTTCGACCAGGCCGATCGGCCGCATGAGGTCGACAAAGTCGTCGATCTTGCGCGGCGCACCGGTGATCTCGAAAATGAAGCTTTCGATCGTCGCGTCGATCACTCGCGCCTTGAACGCGTCGGCAAGGCGCAAGGCCTCGACCCGGTTCTCGCCTTTGCCGCGCACTTTGACCATTGCGAGTTCGCGTTCGATGGCGCGGTCGAGCAGCGTCATGTCGGTGACCGAATGGATCGGCACCAGGCGCTCCAATTGATGGCGCACCTGCTCGATCACTTCCGGCGTGCCGGACGTCGCGATCGTGATGCGCGAAAGATGCGTCTCATGCGCGACCTCGGCGACGGTCAGGCTCTCGATGTTGAAGCCGCGACCGGAAAACATCCCGACGACGCGAGCGAGCACGCCCGGCTCGTTGTCGACAAGGACGGAGAGCGTGTGGCTCTCGGTATTGGATTTGCCGACCGCCGATGAATAGGGCGATGGAGGGGCGGATTGGGGGGCTTGGGCGTTCATGGGCTTTCCTGTAGCGCATCGGCGCGAGAACCCCTTCTCCCCGCGGAGCGGGGAGAAGGGTTACACCAGCATCTTGCCCTTCTCGTCGATGACGTTGCCGATCTCGATGCCGGCGTCGTCGGAGAGATCGGCCATGAGCATTTCGTTATGCGCCTTGCCTGAGGGGATCATCGGGAAGCAATTCTCCTTTTGATCGACCACGCAATCGAAGATCACGGCCTTCGGCGTTTCGATCATCTCCGTGATCGCCTCGTCGAGATCGGCCGGGTCGGCGCAGCGGATTCCATGCGCGCCATAGGCTTCCGCGAGCTTGACGAAGTCCGGCAGCGAGGCGGTGTAGCTCTCCGAATAGCGCCCGCCATGCAGCAGCTCCTGCCATTGGCGGACCATGCCCATATACTGATTGTTGAGGATGAAAATCTTCACGGGCAGCCGATACTGCAGAGCCGTCGACATTTCCTGCATGTTCATCAGGATCGAGGCCTCGCCGGCTATATCGATGACCAGCGAATTGGGATGGGCGATCTGCGCGCCAATGGCGGCCGGCAGACCATAGCCCATCGTGCCGAGCCCGCCCGATGTCATCCAGCGGTTCGGCTCCATGAACTTGAAGTGCTGCGCCGCCCACATCTGATGCTGTCCGACTTCCGTGGTGATGTAGACGTCGCGATCCTTGGTCAGCTCGTAGAGACGCTGGATCGCGTGCTGCGGCTTGACGATCTTGCTCGAAATGCGGAAGGCGAAAGAATCCTTCGCCCGCCAATGGTCGATGTCCTTCCACCATTTGGCGAGCGCGGCCTGGTCCGCCCTGGCGCCGCTGGTCCGCCACAACCGCACCATGTCCTCCAGCACATGGGCGCAATCGCCGACAATGCCGAGATCGACCTTGACGTTCTTGTTGATCGAAGACGGATCGATGTCGATATGGATTTTCTTCGAATGCGGCGAGAAGGCGTCGAGCCTTCCGGTGATGCGGTCGTCGAACCGCGCGCCGACGCAGATCATGAGATCGCAATCATGCATGGCGTTATTGGCTTCGAACGAGCCGTGCATGCCGAGCATGTTGAGCCATTGCCGATCGTCGGCCGGGTACGCGCCGAGCCCCATCAAGGTCGAGGTGATCGGAAAGCCGGTCAGCCGAACCAATTCGCGCAGCAGAGCCGAAGCCGCCGGACCGGAATTGATGACGCCGCCGCCCGTATAGAAGACCGGCCGTCGCGCCTTGGTCATCATCTCGACGGCCTGTTTGATTTTGGAAAGGTCGCCCTTGAGTTGCGGTTGGTATGTCTTGTGCTGGATATTCTTGAAATGCGTATAGGTCCCCGTCGCGAATTGGACGTCCTTCGGAATGTCGATGACGACCGGTCCCGGCCGGCCATTGGCGGCCACGTAGAAGGCCTCGTGCAGGATGCGCGGCAGGTCCTCGATCCGGCGGACGAGATAATTGTGCTTGGTGCAATTGCGGGTGATGCCGGTCGTGTCGCATTCCTGGAACGCGTCCGAGCCGATGAGATGGGTTGGCACCTGGCCGGTGATGCAGACAAGCGGGATCGAATCCAGCAGCGCGTCCGTGAGGCCGGTGATGGCGTTGGTCGCGCCAGGGCCGGACGTGACCAGCAACACGCCGACCTTGCCTGAAGAGCGGGCGTAGCCCTCGGCGGCGTGCGCGGCGCCTTGCTCATGGCGAACAAGAACATGGCGAAGCTCGTTCTGGTGGAAAATCGCGTCGTAGATCGGCAGGACCGCGCCGCCCGGATAGCCGAAAACGACCTCGACGCCCTGGTCCTTTAGGGCTTGCACGATCATCTCCGCGCCGGTCATCTGCTTCGACATGTCCCTCTGAGCTCCGCTCGATTAACTCTTTGAATCTGCTGGCTGAATTTGGGCAATAAAAAAGGCCCTCAGGGGGCCTTGGGTCAGCGCCAGTTTCGGGATTGCAGGTCCTAAGCCTGTCCCGTCTCCAGCGCTGCGGTTACAATAAGCTTCGCGGCCATTCGCCGTGTCCTGCCTCTGTGAAGAAGCATGAAAGTAGTCAAGCGCGCCCACACCGTCAAGGAAATTGTCGATGGCTGGTCGAACTGCTGGATCGGTTCGCGATAGCCGCCGGACGTGGCGCTGGCCGAGATGAAACTTCGCCGCACGAGCGCGGGCGCTGAACCCAGACCCTGACAACGGTTCTGCCGAGCGGCCGGGTCTTCCTTTGGATCGGCCATTTCGGCGAACCGCTTTTCCTGAAGCCGGCGCTCGCCGCGCTGGCGCTCGGATGCGAGGTCCTCAGCGTCAAGACCGAGGAGCGCATTATAACATCGCGCTCAAGCGCCCTCTTCCTGCCGGGCGGAGCGAGGCGTCGAAAGAGGCGGGTCGCTCGAGCCCGCCGCCTTCCGGACTCCCAAGGCGCGAAGCTTGGCGACGAGGCTTCGCGGGTCAAAGGGCTTGGCGAGGATTTCGACTTGCGCATCTGCGGCAAAGCGGCGCCGGAGGTCCTCATCCGCATAGCCGGTCGCCAGAATGATCGGCAAATCCGGCCGCAGCGCTCTGATTTCCGATACGAGTTCGTCGCCCGGGCGGTCCGGCAGTCCGATATCGATAATTGCCGCCGCCAATCGGTCGCCGAAACCGCGCGTCTTGCACGCGGCCTCTTCGAAATTGGCGGCCTCCTCAGCGACAAATCCTTCTTCGACGAGACTATCGATCAGGACCATGCGCAGCAGCGCCTCGTCGTCGACGACGAGGACGCGCGGCGACGACGGCTCTTGGCGGTCCAGGAGGTCCCGGACGCGGCGGGCGAGCGAAGCGAAGGTAAACGGCTTGGCGAGCAGTTCGACGCCTCGGTCAAGCCGTCCTTCGCGGACCAGGGCGCCGCCGGGATAAGCTGTCGTGATCAGCACCTTGACGCCATCCCGAATCTGGCGCGCGCGATTGGCGAGGTCCCGCCCATCCATTCCGCCCGGCAGGCCGAAGTCGGAGAACAGCAACCGAATCTCGGAATTGCTCTCGAGAATCCGGATCGCCGACGGGACGTCGGCGGCTTCGAGGACGGCGTAATTGAGCTGTCGGAGACAACTCGCGGCGTATTTACGAACATCCTCGTCGTCCTCGACGACGAGGATCGTTTCGCCGGAGCGACTGACGGGAATCTGGCTATCGCTTGTCGGCGGCGCGGATTGCTGCGCGGCCGCGCCCTGCGCGTCCGCTTTTGGAAGATAGATTTTCGCGGTCGTCCCAATCCCCGGCTCGCTGTACAATTTCACGTGGCCGCCGCTCTGCTTGACGAAGCCGTAAACCTGGCTCAAGCCCAGCCCGGTGCCGCGTCCGTCCGCCTTCGTGGTGAAGAATGGCTCAAAGACTTGGCCGAGCGCCTCCCGCGACATTCCAATTCCGGTATCGGCGACCGAAATGAGGACGTACGGACCCGGACGGACCTCCGCCTCGCGGCTCGCGTAAGCGGCGTCCAATTCGACATTGGCGGTCTCGATCGTCACCTCGCCGCCGGCGGGCATCGCGTCGCGCGCATTGACGGCGAGATTGACGATCGCGGCCTCCAATTCCGCGGGATCGGCTTCGACCTGCCAAACATCCGCGCCAAGGCCGACGCGGATCGTCACGCGCTCGCCGAGCGTGCGCCGAAGTAGATCGGACATGGTGGAGACGAGCGCGTTGACATCGAGCGCTTTCGGCTCCAGCGGCTTCCGGCGGGCGAACGACAGCAGGCGTTCGGTCAGTTCGGCGGCGCGCGCCGCGCCGCGCGTCGCATTGCCGAGAAGGGTCTGAAGCGTCGCGTCCTGGTTGAGACGCCGGGCATGCTCCAGATTGCCGAGCACGACGGTCAGCAGATTGTTGAAATCGTGAGCGATGCCGGCGGTGAGCCGGCCTACGGCCTCCATCTTGGCGGCGTGCCGCAAGCGCTCTTCGACGGCTTTTCGCGCGGAAATGTCGCGCAAGCTCGCGAGCCGAGCGGGACGACCGCCCCAATTGGCGTCAACGACCCGGATTTCCGCGTTGACCTGATCGCCGCCGGGCCGATGAATGACGATTTCCGTAGTCTCTCCGGCGACGAGAGGAATTCCGACGGGGGAGCCGATCAGCGAAGCCGGCGGGCGGCCGAATATCTGCGCTGTCGCCGGGTTGGCGAGCAGGACGATCCCGTCTTCGTCCACGACGATGATTCCGTCGGCGTTCTTTTCGACCAGAAACCTGATCTCTGCCTGGTCGCCGCCGCCGGCCAAAGGAGGAGGCGCGCCATCGGCCGCAGCGGAGCTGGGATCGCTGTTGCTGTTCATCGGCTATAACGGTCGATATCCCCTCCGGAAAACACGTTAGGCGCGCCTTTGAAAGGCTCGCCAAGGTGCATGCCGGCGCCGTCGATCGTAAACCGCCGGATCTCCTTCGAGTGTTCGCTCCCCCGCATCTTCAACACCATCAAGCCGCGATGCATCGTGTCCTGCTCCTGCATGTAGCGGAGCAGGATGATCGAGTCGGTCAAAGTCGAGATATGCTGCTCGCTCGCGGTTTCGCCGCCGACCAATGATTTGCTTGTGGCGGTGTAAAGGCCGGCGATTTCGCGCTTCTTGATGAAAGAGGTGAGGCTGATGAGGAATTCGCGGAATCCCGAATCCGGCGCCACTCTCTCGAGCGCGGAAATGCTGTCGATGGCGATCCGGTTCGGCCGCACCTCGTCCACCAAGTTCTGAATGGCGAGGAGGTGATCGGCGAGCCCTTGCGCCTCCGGATAAAGGCAGAAGACTCTCAGCTTGCCATCCGCCTCCATCGCCGCAAAGTCGACGCCCCAGCCGCCGGCGTTGCGAAAGAGCTGACCGCGGCTCTCCTCGAAGCCGAACAGGATCGCCTTCTCGCCCGCCGCCACCCCGCCGGCCAGAAAATTCGTGACCAGCAGCGTTTTGCCGGTGCCCGTCGCGCCGCTGACCAGAGTCACGCTATCGCGGAAAAAGCCGCCGCCGCACATCTCGTCGATCGCCGGGTTGCCGCTGGTGACTCGCACCATGCTCGATTGCTGCTCCAGCCGAAGCGACGACAGCGGCGCCGCGACCAGGCCGGCGCCGCCCATAATGGTGAACGGCGCCTCGCCTTCCGCATGGTGGCTCCCCCGCATTTTCAGCACCTCGATCGTACGACGGCGCTTCTCGCGTTGCAGGACGTTGCGCAGGATGACGACGTTGTCCGCGATGAACTCCTCCAGCCGATGGCGTGTGATTTCCCCGTATTCGCTCGTCCGCTCTGCAGTCATCAATACAGTGAGGCGCGCTTTCTTCAGGGTGTCGGTGATGCGAAACAGTTCGCGCCGTAGGACTTTGGGATCGCCGATGAAGTGATCGAACAGCTGGGTCAGCGAATCGAGGACGACACGTTTCGCGTTTACCGATTTGACCGCATGTTGGATTCTCGACAGCAGGCCGAAGAGGTCGAAGTCGCCGATGACCAATTCTTCTTTCGCCGGCGGGCTCGCGTCGACCACGGCGAGGCGCCCCTCCATGCGCCATTGCGCCAAGTCCCAGCCGAAACCGCGCATGTTCGACTCGATGTCGGCCGGCGGCTCCTCGAAGGTGACAAGCACCCCGTTCTCGCCATGCGTCGTGATTCCATGGGCGAGAAACTGGACGGCGAAGATCGTTTTTCCGCTTCCCGGCGTACCTCCGACGACCGTCGTGCGAGCTCGCGGTAGCCCTCCATTCACCAATTCGTCGAAAGCGTGAACGCCTGTCCTCACCCGCTCAAGCACGTCGGGAATATCCGGATCCTGCTCGTCAGAGATCATGCGGTTTCTCCTTCGCCTCGATCCCGAGAAATTCCAGAACCCGCTTCGCGTCGCTGAGGTCGCCAATGACGCGGCGAGGACGATCCGGATTGTCGTAAGAGAGCGTGGGCGTCGCCAAGACGCCTGCCCGCTCCGCGAGTTCGGGACTGGCGAGCACGTCGACGATTTCCACCCGGCACTTCGGGCCGACCGCGCGTTGCAGGTCGAGCAGACTCGACTCGGCTCGTCGCGATGTGGCGGAGCTTCCCGCTATATAAAGCCGCAGCAGGATTTCGCTCGCCGGCGAATCGCCCTCTGGATTCGACACTCGTGGCCTCGCTTCGCGGCCAGGGAAGGGAACGTCGTCGGCGCCGTCCCGCTAAATTGGGACCAGCAACAATCCCGTTCGCGCACGGCGCGAAGAAACAACAGGGCGAATTCCGGCGCAAGAGAGAGGCGGATACCAGAACTACTAGTTAGGCGGACGCTACCAGCCCGCTAGTATGGAATCATCTGGCCGACGGGCGATTCCGCTTAGGCCGAGCGCTCCTTGCGGCTATGAACTCGTCGTTGGTGATGGCTCGCTCGCGAGCCCAGATGATCGCGGCGCTTCGCCGATTGACCCCGATTTTGCGGTACAGGGAAGCCACGTGGTTGCGCACGGTGTTCTGAGAGAGGTTGAGCAACTTGCTCATCTCGGAGTCGCTTCGGCCTTCGCAGATCAGCGCCAAGATCTCGCGCTCCCGCTCGCTGAGCAGGTCGAGATCGGACGCTCGGGCGGTCGCCGGCCGCTTGGCTTGCCGCCACGCCTTAAGCTTGTCGATAATCGTTCTCGTAAACCATGAACTGTCGGCGAGTATGGCCTCGAGGCCGGCGATGAGGTCGGGCCCCGTTTTGGCGCCTTCTCCTTCTTGGAGGACGCATAACGGGCGGCGTTCGCCCTCGACGTCCATTTCGATGGTCGAAACGAGACAAGGGACTCCGTCGGCGGCGGGCGTCCTTAAAGCCGAGGAAAGACCGGAGAGTCCTCCGTTGACATGCCGGCGAGCGCCCTCGTCCATCCAAACGATTTGACCGGCGGCGTCGACCACGACGAGGCCGTTCGCCAGCGCGGACGTGATTGGCCGGAGGACGGACGCGGTCTCTGACGTGTCATTCATGGCTGTCGCCCCTTTTCGTCCATGGGGAAGCTCGCGCTTTTAACGTCGCAGCCAACCTCTAGTTCCTTCTGATCACGAAATGGTAATATGGCACTAACTCTATCGCTCCCGCGCGACGCCCTGCTGCGCAGCTCCCAAGGGAGCCGCGTTTTGTGCGCCGCAATATGGCTCGCCCTCGTCTCCGAAGGCCTCAGATCGGCTCGATGCGATATTTAAGGAAACCGCCAGGCGCCGGCTTGATGAGCGTGGCTTTCACGGTCGATGGCGGCTCGACCGTGGCCGCCGATGGCGAAGTCAGGAAAGTCGCGATCACGGCCGAAGGCCACGGCTTGAAACGCCAATTGCCGTCCGCTCGAGGCTCGACATGCTTCGTCTCGACGATGTAGCGCACCAGCGCGTCACGGTTGAGATCGGGCGCTTCAAGCACGACGGTCGAGCCGTCGCAGCCGGGAAATCCGCCGCCGCCGGAAGCGCGGTAATTGTTGGTGACCAGGATGAATAGCTGCTTCTCGTCGATCGGCGTCCCGGCGAATTTGAGATCGAGAATGCGCCGCGCCTTCGAATCAATCAGCTTGCCATCCTCGTCGTAGCGCGAAGGCTGAGTCGGATCGATCAGGTAGGTCACGCCGTCGATCACGTCGAAATTGTAGGAAGCGAAAGCGTCGTCGAGAAGCGGCTGTTCGACCGTGCTGCCCGGATCGATGCGGCGAAAAATTCCAGCCGAGCGCTCCAGCCATTCGCGCACCGTCGCGCCGTCGATCTTCACTGCGCGCAGCATGTTCGGATAGAGATAGATGTCGGCAAGATTCTTGATCGCGATCGGCCCGGCTTTGACGTCGGTGTAATAATCCGGCCCGCCCCGCCCGCCCGCTTTGAACGGCGCGGCCGCCGACAGGATCGGCAGGCCGCGCAAAGAGGGCGTCCCGGCGATCAGCTTTGCTGCGTACCAAAGCTGCGCCGCATTGACGAGTTGCACCGAAGGATCGTCGGCGACCAGCGCGAAATAGGAATTGATCGGCGAAGCGATGTCCCCGACCGGCGCGCGCACGTAAGCCAGGGTCTCGTCATGCGCCTGTTGCGCGGCGGCGAGCACGTCGGGTTCGGCGACGACCAGCGGCTCGACGCCATGGCCGCCTCTCGCCGCGATCGGCCGCGCTTCGACATGAGCGCCGGCGACGCGCCACCCCGAGCCCGTCGGCTCCAGCGTCAGGTCGATGACGCCGAGATGGCTGCCCCAAAAGCCGGGCATAAACGCCGGAACGGCGCGAAGCGCGCCCGCCGCGACGTCAACGCCGTCAATGCCCGCGAAATCCGCCCCAGGCAGGAGCAGGTGCTGGTGGCCGAGTACGATCGCGTCGATTTCCGGAACTTGGGCCAGCGCGAGACCGGCGTTCTCTTCGCCTGGCTGCGTTGGCCCTTTGCGCGCAATGCCGGAATGGCACAGCGCGACGACGAGATCGACGCCTTCGGCGCGAAGCTTCGGAACTTCGATCCGCGCCGTCTCTGCGATTCCGGTCGCCGTCACGCGGCCGGCGAGATGCGCCATGTCCCATTGCGCGATTTGCGGCGGCGTGAAGCCGATGATCCCAATCCGAAGTTTGCGCTCGGCGCCGGCTTCGTCGCGCAACGTGGGCTCGATCACAAGCCACGGTTTGAAATAGGCGGATCCGTCCGTCTTGAACACGTTGCAGCAGACGACGGGGAAATTCGCGCCGGCCAAAGCCTTGTCGAGAAAATCGAGGCCGTAATTGAATTCATGATTGCCAACCGTGCAGGCGGCATAGCCGAGCGTGTTCATCGCGGCGATCATCGGATGAATTTCGCCGTCCTTCAGCCCTTTCGACAGCGCGACATAATCGCCGAGCGGCGTTCCCTGGATGATGTCGCCATTGTCGAAGAGGAGGACGTTCGCCTTCTCGGCGCGCGCGGCGCGGACCAACGCCGCCGTCTTGGCGAGGCCAACCGAGTCGTCAGGCCGATCGCGATAGTAATCATAGGCGAAAATGTTCGCGTGAAGGTCGCTGGTGCCGATCAGGCGCAGTTCGAGCCGCGCCGGCGCGGCCTTGGCGCTGGACTGGCCCGCCATGAGCGCGGCGCCGGCGGCTTGCATCGCGGCGCGTCGGCTCATCGGCGGCGTCATCGAATCCTCCGCTGGTTTGATAATCACGGAGTTAGGCGGTTGATCGCGCGCTTGTCAAAGGCCTCAATGTTCTCTGACCCCGCCCAATCCAAGTGTTTGCCGATCGCCTCGATAGTCGCGCCTTGGCTCAGCATCGCGAAAACACGGCGAGCATAGTCGTCGACGTCGGATGGATTCGAAGTTTTGCCAGCATCGACAGTCGCGCCGCTTATGAGCGTGGCGGTCGCTCCGCCAGCGCGCTCGCCAGCGCCCGCAAATCGCGCCAGGCCAGCCGTTTTTGCGCGGGCTGGCGCAACAGATAGGCGGGATGCAGCATCGCCAGCGCCTGGATCGTCCGCTCGCCGCTTTTGTACTCGAACCACTTCCCCCGGGCGCGGGTGATGCCGTCCTTGACGCCGAGCAGCGTTTGCGCGGACGAGGCGCCGAGGCAGACGAGCAGGTCGGGATCGACAAGTTCGATCTGGCGCTGGATGAAAGGCAGGCAGATCGCCGTCTCCTGCAGGGTCGGCGTACGATTGCCCGGCGGGCGCCAGGGCACGACATTGGCGATATAGACTTTGCTTCGGTCGAGCCCGATCGCGGCAAGCATACGGTCGAGCAATTGCCCGGCGCGGCCGACAAACGGCTTGCCGATCCGGTCTTCGTCGCCGCCCGGCGCTTCGCCGACCAGCATCACTCGCGCGTCCGGCGCGCCGTCAGAGAAGACGAGCTGCGTCGCCGTCGCCTTCAAGCCGCAGCCTTCGAATTTCTCGAGAGCGTCTCGCAATTCGTCAAGAGAGGCCGCGCGCGCCGTAAGCTCGCGCGCCGAGCGCACCGCTTCGTCCGGCGAGGAGGAAGCGGCCTGCTCAATACGCGGCGCCGCCCGGGTCTGCGCCGCAGCGGCTGGCGCTGAAGCAGTGGGAAGTCGGGCCGGCGGCGCCGAAGCGGCTGGCGGAGGCTCGGCGAAGCGGTCATGCGGCTCGTCGTCGATCGCAACATCGACGCCGGCCTCCGCCCACCAGCGCAGGATATACTTCGGGTTTATCGCTTGGCCGGTTGACTTTGTCATCCCACATAGGCCCGCAACGGGTCAGATGTCATTCCTCTACGAAGAACTCCATGGGATCGTCGCCTCGTCGCCATCGGAGTCCGGCGCCGCTTAGCGTCGCCTCCAGATTGACCGGACAGAGACACAAATCCATTTGGCGCCAATCCTTCTCCTCGGGCCACGGGACGAACGGATTTTTCTTTTGCCACACTAGATTGCGCGCCCCGCCGACGAGCTCGGCAAGCTCACGGGGCGTCGAGTAGATGCGTCCCTTGCTGTGAACCGAATTGCACATTCCCGCCGATCCGCATTGAGAAGTCGGAACTGCACAACGTAGTCTCGATCGATCGGGCAGGCCAGGCCCACATGTCTCGCGTGAACCTTATTGTTGAGCGTCGGCATGCCGGCCGACGACTCGAACAGGCAGTCGACTTTTCTGAAAAGGCGGTCCAAAACAAAGAACGGCATTGATCGGTCGGCGACGCAACCCTGTGTCGCCGGCGATCATCTAGGAGATTGGATGGCCGAAGACCCCGCTTTGCCGCCGCGCGAATCAATGGATTACGACGTCGTCATCGTCGGGGCCGGGCCGGCCGGGCTCGCTGCGGCGATCCGGCTCAAGCAACTCGACGCCAACCTTTCGGTCGTCGTGGTCGAAAAGGGCTCCGAAGTCGGCGCGCATATCCTTTCGGGCGCGGCCATCGATCCGATCGGTCTCGATCGCCTTCTGCCCGACTGGCGGCAGGACCCGGACCAGCCGCTCAAGACCGAGGTGACCAAGGATCGTTTCTTGATCCTCGGGCCGTCGGGCGGCGTCGCCCTGCCCAATTGGCCGATGCCGCGGCTGATGAGCAATCACGGCAATTACATCGGCTCGCTCGGCGCGACGACGAAATGGCTGGCGGCCAAAGCGGAGGCGCTGGGCGTCGAAATCTATCCCGGCTTCGCGGCCGCCGAGGTCCTTTACGGCGACAAGGGCGAAGTTCTCGGCGTCGCCACCGGCGATATGGGGATCGGCCGCGATGGCAAGCCGAAGGCTGGCTTCACCCGCGGCATGGAGCTGCGCGGCAAATACACCCTCATCGCCGAAGGCGCGCGCGGCTCGCTCGCCAAGGGGATCATCGCCCGCTACCGCTTGGAGGACGGGCGCGATCCGCAGAAATTCGGCATCGGACTTAAGGAAATCTGGTCTGTTCACCCGGCCAAGTTTCAGCGCGGGCTGGTCCAGCACACGATGGGCTGGCCGCTCGGCCGCGGCGCCAGCGGCGGCTCGTTCCTCTATCATTACGACGACAATCTCGTCTCGGTCGGCTTCGTCGTCCACCTCAATTACGTCAACCCGACCCTGTCGCCGTTCGACGAATTCCAGCGCTTCAAGACCCATCCGCTGATCGCGGACACTTTCATCGACGGCAAGCGCATCGCCTATGGCGCCAGGGCGATCAGCTCGGGGGGCTGGCAATCCGCGCCGAAGCTCGTCTTTCCGGGCGGCGCGCTGATCGGCTGCTCGGCCGGTTTCGTCAACTTCGCGCGGATCAAAGGCACCCACAACGCCATGCTTTCCGGCATGCTCGCCGCCGAGAAGACGCATGAAGCTTTGGCCGCCGGCCGCGCCCATGACGAATTGATCGCCTACGAAGAGAGCTGGCGCGCCGGCGAAATCGGCCGCGATCTCTACAATGTCCGCAATGTCAAGCCGTTATGGTCGAAACTTGGATTGTTCGGCGTCGCCCTCGGCGGCTTCGACATGTGGATGAACGAGCTTTTCGGCTTCTCGCTGTTCGGCACGTTGAAACATGGCAAGCCCGATTACGCGACGCTGAAGCCGCTTGCCGAGGCGACGCCGATCGCCTATCCCAAGCCGGATGGGCGCGTCTCGTTCGACAAGCTCTCCTCGGTGTTCCTATCAAACACGAATCACGAGGAAGATCAGCCTGTTCACCTCCGGTTGAAAGACCCGAGGACGCCAATCGCCCGCAATTTGCCTGAATATGGCGAGCCGGCGAGGCTTTATTGCCCGGCGGGCGTCTATGAAGTGGTCTATGGCGATGAGAAGACGCGTTCGGACCCGCGTTTCGTCATCAACGCGCAAAATTGCGTTCATTGCAAAACCTGCGACATCAAAGACCCCGCGCAGAACATTGATTGGACCGTTCCGGAAGGAGGCGGCGGGCCGAATTATCCGAACATGTGATGCGTAAAAGGGCCGCCATCGCCGATGCTCAAGAAACGCGCGTCTGCCTAAAACCGCCATTTTTCGCGGCGACGGATTGGCCTATAAGAGGATTCGAAAGATCGCCGCGCTGACAGCGCGCCTCTTCATGCGCAACTGCGGAAAAGGAAATCGACGCACGTGCCTTTCATGACCCGCGCAACCATCGCCGCTCGCGCCAAGCTCGGCGTCTCTCTTGGCGCGCTGTTCTTCGCCTTGGCGTCTCCGGCCTTGGCTCGCGACAATGTCGGCAGCCCGGCGCCTTATGAGATCGGCGACACCCAGTCCGGCAATTATCTCGCCGCCCTGATCGCCGGCGACGATCGCGACACGGGCGCCGCGGCGACGTACTTCCGCGAGGCCCTGCGCGCCGATCCGCACAATCCCGACCTGATCGAACGCGCCTTCGCCGCAGCTTTGGCGAACGGCAATATGTCGGACGCGTTCGAGCTGGCGGACCGGCTTTTGATTCGCGATCCGACCAACTCGCTGGCGCGCCTCACCGCGGCATGCCGCGCTTTCGCCGACGGGCAATATGCCGTCGCGCGCGCCCAATTGGCCGGCGGCGGCGCCGGCAAAGCGCATGACCTGACCACCACGCTTTTGACCGCCTGGACCTATGCCGGCGGCGGCGACCTGCGGCGCGCGCTCGACGCGCTCGATCGCGTCACCGATCCGTCCGTCGCCGTCTTTCGCGATTATCACGCCGGCTTGGTCGCCGAGCTTTTGGGCAACGCGCCGGAAGCGGCCAAGCGCCTCAAAGCCGCGTATGACGGCGAAAAGAACACGTTGCGCCTCGCCGACGCCTATGCTCGCGATCTCGATCGGCATGGCGACGCCAAGACCGCGAAACAAATCTACGAAGACTTCGAGCGCATCCTGCCGCATCACCCGCTGGTCGACGCCGCGCTTTCCGATCTCGCCGCCGGGAAGACGCTCGACCCGATCGTGCGCGACGCCAAGGACGGCGCCGCCGAGGTGCTCTATGGTCTCGGCGCGGCGGGCAGCCGGCAGGGGGACGAACTCGCCGCGTTGATCTACCTGCGCCTCGCCTTGCTGCTCAAGCCCGATCACGCCCTCGCCACGGTGACGATCGCCGATCTCTATCTGCAGCTCAAACAGAACCAGGCGGCGATCGACGCCTACGAAAAGGTGCCGAACAATTCGCCGATGCGGGTCGGCGCCGACATCCAGGCCGGTCTCGCGCTTGACGGCATGGGACGGACGAACGACGCGATCAAGCAATTGCAAGAGCTGGTCACCGCGCATCCGGACGATGTCGAAGCGCTGAGCGCGCTGGGCAGCCTGCAACGCTCGGCCAAGCAATTCGATGTCGCCGCCGAGACCTACTCAAAGGCGATCGCGCGGCTTAACCCGCCCGAGCGCGCGAATTGGACTTTGTTCTATTTCCGCGGCATCTGCTACGAGCGCTCGAAGCAGTGGCCGAAAGCCGAAGCGGATTTCAAAAAGGCGCTGGAGCTGTATCCGGATCAGCCGCTCGTGCTCAATTATCTCGGCTATTCTTGGGTCGATCAGGGCATCAATCTAGACGAAGCTTTCAAGATGTTACAGCGCGCCGTCGACTTAAGGCCGTCCGACGGCTACATCGTCGACAGTTTGGGCTGGGCCTATTACAAGCTCGGCCATTACGATCAGGCGGTGACGCTGCTTGAAAAGGCGGTCGAGCTGAAGCCGGCCGATCCGGTCGTCAACGATCATCTCGGCGACGCCTATTGGAAGGTCGGGCGCAAGCTCGACGCGCATTTCCAATGGAATCATTCGCGCGACATGGGTCCCGAGCCGGACGATCTGCCGAGAATCCTGAAAAAGATTCAGTCGGGTCTGCCCGACCAGCCGGAGCAGCCCGCCTCCGCCGAGGCCGAGCCGAAGAAGGACGGCGGCTGAGCCCGGCTGACGTCCTTGCCTGCCGAACAAATCCTCCCCGGCGCAGCGGGGACGGAGGGCCATGCGAAGCGTGGCGGAGAGGACGCGAAGTCGGACGATAAATCGCTGCGCGGCGGCCTTCTGCGCCGCTTGCCTGGCGGTCCATTTCCCCGGCTTCGCGAGGGCGCGCGCCAGGTCTGGCGCGCGCCGGCCAAGGTCAATCTGACCTTGCACATTCTCGGCCGGCGCGAGGACGGGCTCCACGATCTCGACAGCCTGGTCGCCTTCGCCGATTGCGGCGATCTCCTTGCCTTCGAGCCCGGCCCAAGCCTGACATTGAGCCTCGACGGCGCGACGGCGCCGGCGGCCGGGCCGGCCGAGGACAATCTCGTCATCAAAGCCGCCCGGCTTTTGCAGGACCGGGTTCGGGGCCTCCGCGTCGGTCATTTTCATTTGCGCAAGATCCTGCCCGTCGCTGCAGGGCTTGGCGGCGGCTCGTCCGACGCGGCGGCCGCTTTGCGAGCATTGGCGCGTGAAAATGGGCTTTCGCTCGACGATCCGCGCCTCGGAGAGGCGGCTCGCGCCTGCGGCGCCGACGTGCTGGTCTGCCTCGAACCCCGCGCCCGCATGATGGCGGGAATCGGCGATCGCCTCGGCGGGGCGCCCGACATGCCGCCGCTGCCTGCCGTGCTTGTCAATCCGCGCGTCGCGGTCGCGACGCCGGCCGTCTTCGCGCGGCTGGGCCTTGCAAAAGGCGAGCGGACGAAAGCCGGGCCGGCGCCCGTTTTGCCCGAAGGCGCGACCCTGACCCAGATCATCGGAACGCTGCGGCTTGGCCGCAACGACATGGAGGCGGCCGCAATCGCCATCGCGCCGGTCGTCGGCGAAGCCCTTGCGGCGCTGGAGGCAAGCGGGGCTCAGCTCGCGCGCATGTCCGGGTCGGGCGCGACTTGTTTCGGGCTCTACAGGGACCGTGCAACAAGCGCCGCCGCCGCCCGCGCGCTCGCTGAGAAACAGCCCGGCTGGTGGATCAAGGCGACGGCGTTGCGCTGAATAAGAGAGGACCCACGCCTCAATGGGCGCGCTCGATCGCGAATTCTACCGCGTCGAGCAGCGCGCGCTTCCAGGACGAGGAGGGGAACAGCTCCAGGGCGTCGCGGGCCATCGCGCCATAGTGTCGCGCGCGCTCGATCGTGTCTTCGAGGGCGCGGTGCTTTTTCAACATCGCGAGCGCGGTCTCGAGGTCGCCGTCGGCGATGTCGCCCTTCTCCAAAGCTCGCCGCCAAAAGTCGCGCTCGGTCGGCGTGCCGCGTCGGAACGACAGGACGACCGGCAGCGTGATTTTGCCCTCGCGGAAATCGTCGCCGACATTTTTGCCGAGCTTGGCGGAGGAGCCGCCATAATCGAGCGCGTCGTCGATGAGTTGGAAGGCGAGGCCTAGATTGACGCCGAAGCCCCGACACGCCGCGACCTCGGCCTTGGAGCGGCCGGCGAGAATTGGCCCGACTTCGCAAGCCGCAGCGAAAAGCGCCGCGGTCTTGGCGCGGATGACGGCGAGATAATCGTCCTCGGTCGTCGCGGTGTCCTTTGCGGCGGAGAGCTGCATGACCTCGCCTTCGGCGATGACCGCGGCGGCGCTGGAAAGCACGTCGAGGCAGGGCAGCGAGCCCACTTCGACCATCATCTTGAACGCCTGGCCGAGCAGGAAATCGCCGACCAGTACGCTCGCCTCGTTGCCCCAGACGACCCGGGCGGCGAGCTTGCCGCGGCGCATGTCGCTCTCGTCGACGACGTCGTCATGGAGCAGCGTCGCCGTGTGAAGGAATTCGATCGCAGCGGCGAGCTTGATATGGCCATCGCCGGAATAGCCGCAAAGGCCGGCCGCGGCGAGCGTCAGCATCGGCCTTAGGCGCTTGCCGCCGGACGAGATCAGGTGATTGGCGACTTCCGGGATCATCGCGACTTCGGACCCGGTGCGTAACAGGATCGTCCGATTGACCTGGGCCATGTCGTTGGCGACCAGAGCGGTCAACTGGTCGATGATGCGCTCTGGCGTCTTTTCCTCGAGCGGAATGACGATGCCCACGGGTCGTTCCCTTATCGACTTTGATCGATTTGACCTTAAAGAGCGCCTTCCCGCCGAGCAAGTCGCAGCTCCGGCCTGTGGTTCCGCGGCCGCGTGCCGAATGGATTGCGAGCCGGCGCTGGCGCCCGCATAATTCGCTGTAAAATATGACGCTCTCGCGCCGCTTTCGAAGGAATGGGCTGACGTGATCGAACTGGTGCGCACCAACGACCTCGTGATGATCTCGGTCATCGAGGGCATACTTCGGCAGCAGCGCATCGCCTTTTTCATCGCCGACCAGCATATGAGCGCCACCGAGGGCTCGGTCGGCTTCTTGCCGCGCCGGATCATGGTCGACGCCGACGAGGCGGCGCGGGCGCGCCGGCTGCTGCAGGACGCGGGCCTGGCGGCCGAATTGCGCGAATGAGTCGGCCGGACCCCGAGGCCGGGATCGAGACGACGTCGGATTCCTGGCTCGGCGGCAAATTGGTTTTGCGCCAGCCGGCGAAAGGCCACCGTGTCGGCAGCGACGCCGCCTTGCTCGCCGCGGCCGCGCCCAGGGCCGAACGCATCGTCGATGTCGGCGCCGGGATCGGCGCGGTCGGCTTGGCTCTGCTCGCCCGCATGGCCGACGCGAAGGCCGACTTGGTCGAGATCGATTCAAGCATCGCCGCTTTAGCCGCGGAGAACGTCGCGGCGAACGGGTTCGCCGGCCGCGCACGCGTTGTCGTCGCCGACGTCGCCGCGGCGCGCTCGCGCCGCGCCGGCGGGCTGGCCGAGGGAGCGGCCGACCTTGTCGTGACCAATCCGCCGTATTTCGAGGCGCCCGACGTGCGCGTCTCGCCTGACGGGCGCCGGGCGCGCGCGCATGTGTTCGCGCGTGAAGACGAGGGGCGCTCAGCCTTGGCGGCTTGGATCGTTGGCGCGCTCGCCCTGCTCGCGCCGGGCGGACGGTTCGTCATGATCCACCGGCCGGAGGCGCTCGCCGAGATTCTGGCGAGCTTCGGCAAGCGCCTCGGCGCGGTCGCCGTTCTGCCCATCTATCCCTATGCCGACGCCCCCGCCCGCCGCGTGCTGATCGCCGGCGTCAAAGGCGCCCGCGGACCGCTGCGCGTCATGCCGGGCCTGGTTCTGCATGAGAAGTCAGGTGTGTTCACGAAAGAGGCGGAGGCCCTCCATCGCGGCGAGACGACGATTCCCCTCGTCGAGGACCGACGCGGTGAGCATCGGTGATTCAAAGCTTGGAAGAAGCTGCGCCAGGCGGCCGCCCAGCGCAGCCTTTTCTTTCGGCCGCTACCGCTGCGCCGAAGTGATGATCCCCATCGGCGCCCCGCTCGAATCCGCGACGATCGCGATCCGGCCGACCTCGGGAATGTCGAAAGGCGGACGCAGGACCGCTCCGCCGGCCGTCTCGAAAGCCTTCGCCCGCTGATCGACATTGTCGACTTCGATATAGTCGAACCAATGCGGCGGGGTTCCGGGCGGGGCCATCCCGGTGACGATCCCGCCGATCATCGAGTCGCCGGCATGAATGAGCGTGTAAGGCGGCCCGCCGCCCATCGTCATCTCGGAGAACGTCCAGCCCAGGGCCTTGCCATAAAAATCCTTGGCCTTCGCTACGTCGTCGGTATGGAGTTCGAACCAAACAAAAGTTCCGTGCGCCGGCATGATCGCCTCCCTTCTCGCGCGCGCGTCGCGCAGCGCAAGACGACTCTTACCCGCCAATTGTGACAGGCGAAGTCATTATCACTCCGCCTTCGCGACGACTTTGGGGCCGCCTTTGGAGACGCCGACCTGCGCCGGACGCAGCACCCGATCGCCGATTCGCCAGCCGCTCTGCACGACTTGCGCGACCGAGCCGGCCGGCAGATCCTCGTTCGGCGCTTCGTAGAGCGCCTCGTGGAAATTCGGGTCGAATTTCTCGCCGAGGGGCTCAAGCTTCTTGACGCCGTGCCGGCCGAGCGCGGCGGTCAGATCGCGCATGGTCAATTCAACGCCTTCGATCAGGCTTTTCAAGGCGCCGTCGGCGCTGGCGCGCGCCTCCTCGGGAATGCTGTCCAGCGCCCTACCGAGATTGTCAGCGACCGTCAGCATGTCGCGGGCGAAGGCGGTGACGCCGTAAAGCTTGGCGTCGGCGACTTCACGCTCGGTCCGGCGGCGCATGTTCTCCACCTCCGCCATGGCGCGCAGCAGGCGGTCCTTCAGGGAGGCGTTCTCCGCGTTCAGCGCTTGGATGACTTGAACGGGGTCTGGCTGGCCGTTTTCCGGGCCGGCGGTCTGCCCAGCCGGCGCAGCGGCGGCTTCGGCTTCGCCGGAAACCGGCGCCGAGGCAGCCTCGTCTTGCTCGTTCTTCACGGGGTCGTTCATGACGCGCTTCTTTTGGATTTAAGGGGGCTTTAGACGAGCGGGATATCGTTCTTGCAGTGCAAAAATCAAGCGCCTCAGCGGGGCTGCTTTTTCCCTTCAGCAGCGTCGAAAATCGCGAGAATATGCCGCTTGATCGCCGCCTGGCGGGCGGGCGCGGCGATTTTCGAGCCGGTCAGGTCCGTTACGTAAAAACTGTCGACCGCCTTCTCGCCGAAAGTAACGATATGGGCAGAGGCGATGTTCAGATTCAGGTTCGACAAGGCATTGGTCAGCTCATAGAGCAGGCCCGGCCGGTCGAGGCCGGAAATTTCGATCACGGTAAAGCGGTTCGACAAAGCGTTGCTGATCGTGATCTCAGGGACGAGGGTGAAGGCCCCGACTCTGGCGTCGGGCTTGCGCTTGGCGGCGATCGCCTCGGTCAGACGGATCTTGCCGCGCAGCGCGTCCTCGACGCCTTTTGCGATCCGGCCGGCGCGGCGCAATTCGTCCTCGTCGCGGTCGAAGGCGCGGGTGAGCGAGATCGTGTCGAGCGCCAGCCCGTCGGTCGTCGTGAAAATCTGCGCGTCGACGATGTTCCCGCCTGACGCGGCGCAGGCGCCGGCGATGATCGAGAGGAGCCGCGGATGGTCGGGCGCCACGACCGTCAATTCGGTGACGCCGCGGAATGAATCGGTCGCGAATTCGGTCGATAGCGATCGCATCTCCTTGGCCGCAGCGTGCAGCAGCCGGGCATGCGCGACGCGGTGCGGCAGATCGACTCTGAGCCAATAGGGCGGGTAAAGCCGGGCGGCGTAAGCCTCGAATTCAGGGTCCGACCAGCCGGGCAGCGCCTTGCGCAGCTCCTCTTGCGCTGCGGCGACGCGCGACTTGCGGTCGGCTTGCGAATGACCGCCGCCGAGCACGACTTCCGTCTCCCAAAACAGCGTCCTCAGCAATTGGCCCTTCCAGCCGTTCCAAACGCCGGGACCGACCGCGCGGATGTCGCAGATCGTCAGGACGAGCAGCATGCGCAGGCGCTCCAGCGTCTGCACGATCGCGGCGAAGTCTTGGACCGTGCGCGGATCGGAAAGGTCGCGGCTCTGCGCGGTCATCGACATGGTCAGATGCTGTTCGATGAGCCAGGCGACCGTCTCGGTCTCGCCCGGCGAAAGACCGAGCCGCGGACAGAGGCGCCGCGCGACCTCGGCGCCGGCGACCGAATGATCCTCCGGCCGGCCCTTGGCGATGTCGTGCAGGAAAGCGGCGACATAGAGCAACGAGGGATTGCCGATGTCGGGCAGGAACTCGCTCGCCAGCGGATGATCCTCGACCAGTTCGCCGGCCTGCAGGCCCGCGAGGACGCCAATCGTGCGGATGAGATGCTCGTCCACGGTGTAGTGATGGTACATCGAGAACTGCATCATCCCGACGATGCGGCCGAAATCGGGAATGAAGCGGCCGAGCACGCCAGCCTCGTTCATCCGCCTGAGCACAGTCTCCGGCGCGCGGCGCGACGTCAGGATTTCTAAAAAGAGACGATTGGCTTCCGGGTCGTTGCGCAGCTTGGCGTCGATGCGTTTCAGCGATTTGGTGACGAGCCGGCTCGCGTCGGGATGAATGGCGAGGCCGGAGCGGTCGGCGGCCCAATAGAGGCGGATGAGGTTGACCGGATCGCGTTCGAAGACGCGCTCGTTGATGACGCTGATTCGGTCATGATCGACGACGAAATCGCGGGCCTCGCCGACAATTCGCGCCCTGCGGCGCAGGCGGCCGATGAACCGGTCGAGCGCGGCGCGCGGCTTGGCCTGGCGCTCTTCGAGCGCGGCGCAGACGATGGCCGTCAGGTCGCCCACATCCTTGGCGATGAGGAAATAATGTTTCATGAAGCGCTCGACCTCGGTCAGGCCGAAGCGCGAGGTGTAGCCGAGCCGCTCCGCGATCTGAGGCTGAAACTCGAAGCTCAGCCGCTCCTCCGCCCGACCGGCCAGGAAGTGCAGATGACAGCGCACCGCCCACAGGAATTCCTCGCAGCGGCGAAACAGAGCGTATTCGCGCTCGTCGAACAGTCCGGCTGCGACGAGATCGCGCGGGTCGCGCACCCGGTACACATATTTGCCGATCCAGAAGAGCGTGTTGAGGTCGCGGATGCCGCCCTTGCCGTCCTTGACATTGGGCTCGACCAAGTAGCGCGAGCCGCCGGCGCGCTTTAATCTCTCGTCCCGCTCGGCGAGCTTGGCGGCGACGAAATCATGCGCCGATTTGGCGACGATCTCCTCATCGAACCTTTTGCGCATCTCGTCGAACAAGGCTTGGTCGCCGAGAATGAACCGCGCCTCGAGCAGCGACGTGCGGATGGTCATGTCGGCTTTGGCTTGCCGCATGCACTCGCCGATCGAGCGGGTCGAGTGGCCGACCTTCTGGCGCAGGTCCCACAACATGTAGAGCATCGTCTCGACGAGCTTCTCGCTCGCCGGCGTCGGCCTCGTCGGCAGGAGGAACAGAAGGTCGATGTCCGAGCCGGGCGCCAGCGCGCCGCGGCCATAACCGCCGACCGCGGCGATCGCCATGGGCTGATCGCCCTCCGCCTCGCCGTCGCCTCGCGCCGCGCGCAAGGCGAGCGCATGGATCGCGGCGATGACGTCGTCCTGGAGATCGCTCAGCCGCTCGGCGCAGGCCATGCCTTTACCGCCCGCTTCGAGGAGCTGGCGCGCCTCGGCGCGGCCCTCCTCCAGAGCCGCCCCAATCATGGCGAGGCCTGCCTGGCGGAAGGCCGCTTGATCGCCGTCCTTCGGGCGGTTCAGCGCAGAGACGTCGGCGATGAGCCGCGCGCGGTCGACGCCTCGCTTGCCGAAGGCGGGCGCTCGGGCCACGCGGGAGCTGACGACTCGGCTTTCCATCGCGGGAGCCTCTAGCACGGAACCGCCCCGCGCGCTTTGCCAAGGAAGGCCGTCAACTTGACTTGCAGAGAGAATTTTCGTTTCTAGAAAAAAGTCAGACTTTTTTGCCGGGCGTCGCCTCCGAGGCGAAGCGATGGATCGGCGTGGAGTGAAGACGTCCTTTTGCTCTTGCTCAAGCCCCGCAAACGTTGGAAGCTAGCATTCTAACACGGCCCCAGAGGCGCAAAGGACGACGCCTTTGAGCGTAAGAGCCGGGTTGGGAGGACATTCTTTGCCTGTACTCGAATTGCATAATATTTCGAAGCATTTTGGCGCGATCCACGCGCTGACAGGCGTGGACATGACGCTGGAGCCCGGCGAAGCGTTGGGGTTGATGGGAGACAACGGCGCCGGCAAGTCGACTCTGGTCAAAATCATCGCCGGCAATTTCCCGCCGACCGGCGGCGAAATCCGTATCGAGGGCCAACCGGTCACGTTTTCCAAGCCGGTCGAGGCGCGTCAGAAGGGCGTTGAAATCGTCTATCAAGATCTCGCCTTGTGCAATAATTTGAGCGCAGCGGCCAACGTGTTCCTCGGCCGAGAACTCAAGCGGGGCGTTGGGCCGATCCGTTGGCTCGACCATTCTGCAATGGCGCGAAGAGCCGGCGAGCTCTTCGCCGAGTTGAAATCGGAGACGCGGCCGCGCCATCTTGTTCGTCAGATGTCGGGCGGCCAGCGCCAAGCCGTCGCGATCGCGCGAACGCGCCTGTCCAATCCGAAAATCGTCCTCATGGATGAGCCGACCGCGGCGATCAGCGTGCGCCAAGTCGCCGAAGTGCTGGATCTGATTCGGCGGCTTCGCGACCACGGCATCGGCGTGGTGCTGATCAGCCACCGCATGCCCGACGTCTTCGCGGTCTGCGACCGCGTCATGGTCATGCGCCGCGGCCGCAAGGTCGCCGATAAAAAAATCAAGGATTCATCGCCCGAGGAAGTGACGGGCCTGATCACCGGGGCGATCCATGTCGCTTGAAACCCAGGCTTCGGTCGGCAAGAACGCCGCGTCCCTCGCCGACGCTGGACTGGATACGCGCGAGAAAACCTTCCTCGAGAAGGTTTTCGCCAATCAGCCGTTCTGGGTGACCATCGCGCTGCTCGCGATTTGCGTGGTGACCGGCCTCGAAGAGCCGGTCTTCTTCAGCGCGGACAATTTCTACGACATTACTCGCAACTTCGCCTTTATCGGCGTCATGGCGCTTGGCATGACGCCGGTCATCATTATCGGCGGCATCGATCTTTCGGTCGGTTCGACCATGGGCTTGGTCGCGATCGTCTGCGGCCTGGTCCTGCTCAAGCAGCCGATCGACTATATGCCGGACTGGTGGAACGCGGCGGACTGGACCCATACGTGGTGGATGGCGTTGATCCTCGGACTTGCGGCGGGCGCCTTGGTCGGGTGGGTCAACGGCGCGCTCATCGCCTTTATCGGCCTGCCGCCCTTCGTCGTGACCTTGGGCATGCTGTCGGCGGCGCGGTCGATCGCCGTCGTCCTCTCCGAAAATCGGATGCTCTACAATTTCCGCCCGGATCAGGCGACGAGCTTCAAAATCATCGGCGGCGGCGACAATTTGGGCCTTCCCTTGCCGTTTCGCCTCTCCAATCCTTTTTTGATCTTCGTCATCCTGACGTTGCTGCTCGGGATCGTGCTCAAAATGAGCGGCTGGGGTCGGCATATTTTCGCGATCGGCGGCAACGAGCAGGCGGCCAATCTCACCGGCGTCCCCGTCCGCCGCATCAAGATCCAGGCCTATGTCCTGTGCTCGATGTCGGCGGCGCTGGCGGCGATCCTGAGCGTCGGCTGGTCCGGCTCGGCCAATAACAGTTTGGGCCAGTCTTACGAATTGCTCGCCATCGCTTCGGCGGTCATTGGCGGCGCCAATTTGATGGGCGGCGAAGGCACGGCTTACGGCGCTTTCATCGGCTCGGCCCTGATCTTCACGATCCGCAACTCGCTGCTTATGGCGGGCGTCGATTCCAATTGGCAGGGACTGTTTGTCGGCTGCTTCATCGTTCTCGCCGTGGTGCTCGAAAAAGTGCGCGGCAAGAGACGCGAATGACCCGCCTTGCGGGCGTCGCGTGACCTGGGGAGAAGACCTCAAAGAGTGGGAGGGTAGCTAATGTTGAAATACCTATTGACGACGGCCATCGCGGCCGGCGCGCTGATCGCTGCGGCGAGCGGGGCCTCCGCGGCGGACAAGAAGTTCACTTTCGCGTTGGTGCCGAAGAACACGAATAACCCGTTCTTCGACCAGGCCTTGGCCGGCTGCAAGAAGGCCGAGAAGGAGCTCGCCGGCAAGATCGAATGTCTCTATATCGGCCCCGGCGAACATGGCGGCGGCGACGAAGAGGCGCAGATCGTCGCCGACTTGATCACCAAGAAGGTGGACGGAATCGGCGTCTCGCCGGCCAACGCGGCGGCGATGGCCGCGGCTTTGCAGGGCGCCAAGGCCGCCAACATCCCGGTTCTGACCTGGGACTCGGACCTGCTCGAGAAGGACAAGGCGCTGCGCGCCGCCTATATCGGCACGCACAATTATGACATCGGCGTCAACATCGCCAAGCTGGTCATGCAGATCAAGCCCAAGGGCGGCACGATTTGCATCCAATCGGGCGGCGCGGCGGCGGCGAATCACAATGAGCGCATGCAGGGCATCCGCGACACGCTCTCCGGCAAGAAGAGCGCGGAGGCGCCCGGCGAACGCCTGACCGGCCAGAACGGCTGGACCGAAGTCGCCGGCTGCCCGCTCTATACCAATGACGACTTCGCTGTCGCCAATCAGCAGATGGAGGACATCCTCAACAAGTATCCGGATCTCGACGCCTTCACGCCGACCGGCGGCTTCCCGCAATTCCTGCCCGACGCCTACACGAAGACGGCGGAGAAGGTGAAGGACAAGATCGCCTCCGGCAAGCTCGCCCTGGTGGTCGCCGACACGCTGCCCGTGCAGATCGACCTGATGAAGAAGGGTCTGTCGGCCGGCCAGGTCGGTCAGCGGCCGTTCGAGATGGGTTACAAGGTCATGTACTCGCTTCTCGATATGAAGGAAGGGAAGCCGGCGCCGAAGGACCCGACCTACACCGGCCTCGACGTCTGCACGCCGAAGACCGCCGACACCTGCATCGGCGGCGGCTCGTAAGAGTCTCTGCGCTTGCGGCAAAGGAAGGCGGGGCCTCGGCCCCGCCTTTTTGCATCGTAACCACTCGCCTGTCATACGCGCAAAACGGGAATCCAGACTGAGCGAGTTCTACGGAGCAGAGGTTCTCTGGATTCCCGCTTTACGCGGGAATGACACTAACGGATGAGCAGAGGGGCGCCATGGCGCATTCGATCGCGATCATCGGCATCGGCAAGATCACGCAGGACCAACACCTGCCGGTCATCGCCAAGAATCCGAATTTCAAGCTCGCCGCTTTGGTGAGCCAGCGCGGTTTGCAACAATCGGGCGTTCCGACCTTTCGCATGCCGGCCGAGCTCTACGCCGCCATGCCCGAGGTCGAGACGGTCGCCATCTGCACGCCGCCGGCCGTGCGCCACGCGATCGCCCGCGAAGCGCTCGACGCGGGCAAGCATGTCCTGCTCGAGAAGCCGCCGACGCCGACCACGGCCGAGCTCGACGATCTCGTCGCGCATGCGGCGCGCCGGAACCGCGTGATCTTCGCGACTTGGCATTCCCAGTACAACGCCGCCGTCGACGAGGCGCGGCGGCGACTCGCGGGTAAAAAGCTTCGCTCGCTCCATATCGAATGGAAAGAGGACGTGAAGCGTTGGCATCCTGGCCAGGAATGGATCTGGGACGCCGGCAATTTCGGCGTCTTCGATCCGGGGATCAATGCGCTCTCGATCCTGACCAAGATCGCGCCGGCGCCGACCTTCGTCAAAAGCGCGACCCTCGCCTACCCCGCCAATCGCGACACGCCGATCGCCGCCTCGCTGGTTTTCTCCTGTCTTGCGGCTGAAGGGCCTTCGTCAAAATTCACCGCCGAATTCGATTGGCGCCAGCAAGGCGAGCAGAGCTGGAACATCGACATCGCGACCGCCGACGGCGAGGCGCTGCGCTTGACCCATGGCGGCTCGAAGCTGTTCGTCGACGGCGCGCTCGTCCTCGAGAAACCGATGGCGGAGTACGAAGGGATTTACGAGCATTTCGCGGTTCTGCTCGACGAGAAGAAAAGCGCGGTCGATGGCGCGCCGCTGCAACTCGTCGCAGACGCGTTCCTGGTCGGCAAGCGAAGCATGGCGGAGGCGTTCTATTGGTGAGCCATATCTTTCCAGCAAAGCGGAAGGACAGTTCAGCGCTGCTCGAGCGGCGGCAACTCGAGGCGCTGCTCGATGCGGCGGACGCGCGCCTCTAGGTCGCTGATGATGATGCCGTGGCCGACCACGACCGAGTGGTATTCGACCACCGCCCGGCGAAGCCCCACGATCTGCTCGTTTAATTCCTTACGGGTGGTGAGCAGATCGGCGGCCACATCGGCGCGCAGCGACTTCATCTCCGACCTGAGTTCGGCGGCCAGTTCGCGCATCTCCGATCGGAGTTCGACGCCGAGCGCGTCGATCTTCGCGTCCATCCTCCCGAATTTCGCGTCGAGGTCGCCGCGCATGTCGCGCAGCAACTGCAGGACGAGATTTTCCGGCTCGGGCATCAGCAAACCATGTCGGGGGCCGGGCGCCTCGTCAAGGCGCAGAACCTGATCGGCTCGCGCCGACGCCACGATCCTGTATACTGCAGAGAGAAGGGGAGCCTTTCGTGAATCGCGCGTTGAAGATCAATTTCGCCGCGCTCGCGCTTGCTGCCGCCGCGGGCGGGCTCGGCGGCTGCGGGCGGGCGGGGCCGCTCGAGCCGCCGCCGAGCGCCGAAGCCGCCGCCAAGCAGGCGAGCGAAACCGAGGCCAATTCCGGCGTTCCGCAGGCGCGTCCGAAACCGAAGCCGATCCAGGCGCCGAAACAGTCCTTCTTCCTCGATCCGCTGCTTTAAGCCCCCCCATGCATCACTTCGGTTATCGTCGCGACGGCGTCCTTCATGCCGAGGACGTCGATCTGCGCGACATCGCGCGCGCCGTCGGCACGCCTTTCTATTGCTATTCGACCGCGACGATCGAACGCCACTTCAACGTCTTCTCCGCCGCCTTCGCCGATGTGAAGGCGCTCGTCTGCTACGCTGTGAAGGCCAATTCCAACCAGGCGGTGCTGCGCATTTTAGCCCGGCTCGGCGCCGGCATGGATGTGGTCTCGGAGGGCGAATTGCGCCGCGCCCGCGCCGCCGGCGTCGCCGGCGACAAGATCGTCTTTTCCGGCGTCGGCAAGACCCGATCGGAATTCGCCCTCGGCCTCGACGAGAACATTCTCTGCTTCAATGTCGAATCCGAGCCCGAACTCGACGCGCTGTCGGAAGTCGCGGCGGCGCGCGGCCAGACCGCGCGCATCGCCATTCGCGTCAATCCCGATATCGACGCGCGCACCCACGCCAAGATTTCGACCGGCAGGTCGGAGAATAAATTTGGCGTGCCAATTTCTCGCGCGCGCGAGGTCTATGCTCGCGCCAAGAGCCTGCCGGGGATCGCCGTCACCGGGGTCGACATGCATATCGGCTCGCAGATCGTCGATCTTCAGCCTTTCGACGACGCTTTCGCCTTGCTCGCCGATTTCGTCCGCCAGTTGCGCGCCGACGGCCACGTCATCGATCACGTCGACCTCGGCGGCGGTCTAGGCATTCCCTATCGCCACGACAACGATCCGCCGCCCCATCCGGAGCTTTACGCCAAAATCGTCAAACAGCGCACCGCCGGGCTCGATTGCTGGGTGGCGCTGGAGCCGGGTCGCCTGATCGTCGGCAACGCCGGGATTTTGGCGACCAAGGTGCTTTACGTGAAGCGCGGGGCCGGGCGGAATTTCATCATTGTCGACGCGGCGATGAACGACCTGATCCGGCCGACGCTTTACGAAGCCCATCACGATATTGTGCCCGTCGTCGAGCCGGGGCCGCAGGCGCCCCGCATTTTCGCCGACATTGTCGGGCCGGTCTGCGAGAGCGGCGACTATCTCGGCCTAGACCGCGACCTGCCCGAGCCGGCGCCAGGCGATCTTTTCGCGGTTTTGACCGCAGGCGCCTATGGCGCGGTGCAGGCGGGGACTTATAATTCCCGCCTGCTGGTCCCGGAGACGCTGGTCCATGGCGCCGCGTTTGCAACCATTCGCCCGCGCCCGAGTTACGACGACTTGATCGGCCTCGACAAACTTCCGCCCTGGTTGGCGTGAGGCTGAGCCCGCCGGCCTCCCGGCGAAGGAGGAATTTTTGAGCGACGGCGCCCGAACGCCCCGCAACAAGCCACAGCCCGCCATCGGCGACGCCGTCGCGGCGGCGCGCGAGCGCCTGCGGCGACTCGCCCTTAAGGCGCATTGGGTTCTGACCTGGGAGCGCGTTTGGCCGCCGCTCGCCTGGGCGCTTACCGTCATCCTCCTCTTCCTTGCCTTCTCCTGGTCCGGTCTGTGGTTCTACGCGCCGCCGCTCGGCCGGGCGGCTGGAATCGTCGCCTTCGCGGCGGCTCTCCTCGTCGCGCTTGCTCCCCTGGCGCGAACGCTCTTCACCCGAAAGCGTGAAGCCGACGCGCTCGCCCGACTCGACCGCGACAGCGGCGCGCCGCATCGGCCAGCCTCGTCGAGCGTCGATCAACTCGCCGACCCGACCGCCGACGCCGCGACCCGCGCCCTGTGGCGTCTGCACCAGCGCCGGCTGGCGGAAAACGTCGCCAAAATCGCGCTGGCGCCGCCTTCGCCGCGCATGGTCGACAGGGATCGGCTGGCGCTGCGGCTGGGCGCGCTGGTCCTGGCCGTCGCCGCCGCCTTTATCGCCGGACCCGAGAAATATGCTCGGATCGCCGCCGCCTTCGACTGGCGCTTCGACCTTGCCCCGCCGCAAGGGTTCCGACTCGACGCCTGGATCGACCCGCCGCCTTTCACCGGCAGGCCGCCGATCATGCTCGACGTGCTCGGCAAGGAGGCCAAGGCCGAGCGCAAAATCGAAACCCCTTCCGGCTCCGTCCTCGTGGTCCGCGCCGATCCGCAAACCGCCTCAGCCACGGTCGAAGGCGCGTTGATCCCCGTCGAATCGGCCAAGGCCGTCCAGACCAACGCGGCGCCGAACCGCGACCCGCATGAGCAGCGCTGGACCATCAAAGGCGCCGGCAGGCTCACGATCGCCCGAAACGGCTCGACGCTGGCGGCTTTCGACATTGTCGGCCTGCCCAACGGCAAGCCGGTCATCGCCTTGACCGCCCCGCCTCGCGCCAATGCGCGCGGCTCGCTCACACTGCGCTATCGCCTCGCCGACCAATATGGCGTCTCGGCCGCCGAGGCGGATTTCGCCAAGCCGGCGGCGGACGGCAAGCCGGCGCCGCGCTCCCTGGTTGAGCCGCCTCATATGGGCCTGGAGCTGCCTTCGACGCCCGCCGGAACCGGCGAAGCGCAGACGACTGGCGATCTCTCCGACCATCTCTGGGCCGGGGCGAAAGTCGTGATGACGCTGAGGGCGGACAATGTCGCCGGCGAGGAGGGCAAGAGCGATCCGGTCGAGGTGACGCTGCCGCAGCGGACGTTCACTGATCCGCTGGCCAAAGCCTTGGTCGAGCAACGCCGCGATCTGGCGCTGGACCCCGACCACAATCGCCCGCGCGTCGGCGAGACCTTGGACGCGCTGCTGATCGCGCCGGATTTCTTCAATATCGGCGCAAGCGTTTTTCTCGGCCTCAACGCGGCGGACACCCGGCTTAAGGAGGCGCGCACCGACGCCGATCTCATTGGCGTCTGCGACCTGCTCTGGGCGATGGCGCTGCAGATCGAGGACGGCGACGCCTCGCAAGCCGAGCGCGATTTGCGCGCCGCCGAGCAGCGCCTGCGCGATGCGCTCCAGCGCGGCGCGAGCGACGAGGAAATTCGCCAATTGATGAAGGAGCTGCGCCAGGCCGCCGAGAATTTCGCCCGCGAGCTCGCCGAAAACGCGCAAAGGCAGGACGGCGCTGATCAGCAGCGGGATTCCGATCAGGCGCTCGACGCGCAAGACCTGCAAAACCTGCTCGACAAAATGGAGGATATGGCGCGGAGCGGCGACAAGGCGCAGGCCCAAGCTATGCTCGACCAGTTGCAGAACATGTTCGAAAATTTGCGCGGCGCGCGGCGCGGCATGAGCCAGGCCGAACGTCAGGCGCGGAAGGCGCTCGGCGACGTCGACAAGCTGTTGCGCGACCAGCAGAAGCTGCGCGACGACACGTTCCGTCAGGATCAGCGCGCCCACCGCCGCTCGCCGGAAGGCCAGCAAGGTCAACAGGGCGACCCGGGCGATCAAAGCGCCGATTCTGGACAAGATCAGCAGGGCGGCGACGCTAGCCCCCTCGACCAGCGTCAGCAAGAATTGCGGGACCGCTTGAACGATCTGCAGCGCCGGATGAAGGGGATGGGCCTCAAGAGCGAACAGGGGTTCGACGACGCCGACCGCGCCATGGGCGACGCTACCGGCGACCTGCGACAAGGTCAGAACGGCCGCGGCAAGGCGATCGGCGATCAAGGCCGCGCCTTGGAGGCTCTGCGCCGCGGCGCCGAAGGCATGCAACAGCAGATGCAGGGCCAGCCGGGCAATGGCCAGGGCGAGGCCGAGTCGGAAATCATGCCCGGACATGGACAGGGACAGCGCGGCCGCGATCCCTTGGGTCGACAATATGGCCCCGAGGGCCGGGGCGCCGCCATGGGGCCGCTCGGCGACGCAATCGGCGCGGCCGAGCGCGCCCGCCGGGTCATGGAGGAGTTGCGCCGCCGTCTTTCCGACCCGAACCGCCCGGGCGACGAGCGCGATTACCTCGAGCGGCTGCTCAACCTGCCGCAGTGATGCGGCTCTCGCCCTCCCTCCCGGCAAAAGCTATAGATCGCTTTTAGCAAAGAAGCGCGAGGGCCATGCATTCTTTCTCGAATATCGGCGTCGCCGCCGCGCTCGCCGCGGTCGCGCTGGTTCTCCTCCTCGGGCTCGCCAATATGTTGCGCGGCGGCGCTTCGAATACGTCGCAATTGCTGATGCGCTGGCGCGTCGGCTTGCAATTCGCCGCCATCGTCCTCATCGTGATCGTGCTTTTGACGCGGATGCATTGACGATTCGGCCGAACGCCGAGCGACGGGATGGTTAGGCTCAACAAGATTTATACCCGCACCGGCGATTCCGGGTCGACCGGCCTCGGCGACGGTCAGCGCCGCGGCAAGGACGATCCGCGCGTCGCCGCCTATGGCGCGGTCGACGAAGCCAACAGCGCCATCGGCCTGGCGCGAGCGGCGGCGGCCGGCTCGAGCGATCCCGATCTCGTCGCCATCGACCGCGTCTTGGCGCGCGTGCAGAACGATCTCTTCGATCTCGGCGCCGATCTCTGCATGCCTGGCGAGAGACAGATCGGGAGCGCGAAGGCGAAGCGGCCGCCGCTGCGCGTCTCGATGAGCCAAGTCGCGGCGCTCGAGAAGGCGATCGACGAGCTCAATGACGATCTTTCGCCCCTGCGCTCGTTCGTTCTGCCCGGCGGCGGCCAGGCGGCGGCGGCTTTGCACCTGGCGCGCGCCATCTGCCGGCGGGCCGAGCGCGACATGGTCGCGCTAAGCCGGATCGAGGGCGAAGAAGTCGGCGCCCCGGCGCTCGCCTATGTCAACCGCCTGTCCGACTATCTTTTCGTCGCCGCGCGCTACGTCAACCGGCGCGGCGAGGGCGACGTCCTTTGGGCGCCGGGCGCAAACCAGGGAAATTGAGCGCCGTCGCCGCATAGGCGTTCCCGGGTCGGACAAGGACAACGAGCAGGACCATGGCAAAGTATCTCTTCGAACCGCCGCCGGTCGCCGCGCTGCCGATCCTCGGAACCGACGCGCTCTATCCGGTCGCGCGCATTTTTTGCGTCGGCCGCAACTACGAAGACCATGCGCGCGAAATGGGGCATGTCGTCGATCGGGAGAAGCCCTTCTATTTCTCCAAGAGCGCGACGACGCTCCGCCGCGACGGGGCGACGATTCCGTACCCGCCCGGCACGACGAACTATCATTTCGAATGCGAGCTCGTCGTTGCGATCGGCGCTCCCGCCTTCAAGATCGCGGCGAGCGATGCGGAGCGAGCGATCTTCGGCTATGCTTGCGGCCTCGATATGACCCGGCGCGACCTGCAGCTATCCGAACGGGCCAAGCAGCGGCCCTGGACGCTTGGCAAGGACGTCGAAGCGAGCGCGCCGGTCTCGCCGATCGCGCCGGCCGCCGCGATCGGCCACCCGAGACGGGCGCGGATCGAATTGCGCCAAAATGGCGAGACGCGGCAGAAAAGCGACATCGCCGAGCTCGTCTGGTCCGCGCCCGAGCTCATCGCTCATCTCTCCGGCTTCTATCATCTCGGACCCGGCGATTTGATCTTCACCGGCACGCCGGCCGGGGTCGGGCCGGTTCAGCCGGGCGATAAGCTCGAAGCCTCCATCGACGGAGTCGGCGCGCTGACCGTCACGATCGGCGCGCCGCAATGAGCCGCCCTCCGCGACTCGTGACGGCGATCGGCGTCATGAGCGGCACGTCGATGGACGGGATCGACGTCGCCATCCTTTCGAGCGACGGCGAGGCGCTCGTCGAGCCGGGCCCCGGCGCGACCTTCTCGTACCCTGAAGAAACCCGCGCCGCGTTACGCCAGGTCGTCGGCGATGCGAAAGCGGCGCGACAGCCGCTGGTCGAACTCGAACGCGCCGTCACCGACGCGCATGTCGCGTCTGTCGAGACGTTCCTGAAGAATTACGATCTCGACCGGTCGCGCGTCGCGCTTGTCGGCCTGCATGGCCAGACGATACTGCACCGGCCGCGCGAGCGTTACACCCGCCAGCTCATGGACGGCGCCCGCGCAGCGCAGCAGCTTGGCGTCGATGTCGTGTGCGACTTCCGCAGCGCCGATGTGGCAGCCGGGGGCGAGGGCGCGCCGCTCGCGCCGCTCTATCACGCCGCGATCTCGGCCAACGCGCCGCGGCCGTTGGCGATCCTCAACTGGGGCGGGGTCGGCAACGTGACCTATCTCGGCGCCGATGACGGGATCGTCGCGTTCGACACTGGACCGGCCAACGCGCTCCTCGACGATTTCCTGCTGCGCCGGCGCGGCGTTTCGCATGACGCAGACGGCGCGCTCGCAGCCAGCGGCCGCGTCGATCAAGCGATTTTGATGGCGCTGATGAGCGATCCTTATTTTCAGCGCCCGCCGCCCAAGTCGCTCGACCGCAATCATTTTCACAGGATGGCGCGGGCGGTGGACGCGCTTTCGGACCAGGACGGAGCGGCGACGCTCGCCGCCTTCACGGTCGAAGCCACGGCCGCGGCCGGGCGCTTCTTCGAGGAGCCGCCGCGGCGCTGGCTGGTCGCCGGCGGCGGACGGCGCAACCGCGCCTTGATGAGCGCGCTTACGAGAAGGCTCGCCGCCCCGGTCGATCCGGTCGAGGCGATCGGCTATGACGGCGACGCGCTGGAGGCGCATTGTTTCGCCTATCTGGCCATCCGCTCGCGCCGCGGCCTGCCGCTCTCCCTGCCCACGACAACAGGCGCGCCGCGGCCGATGAAAGGCGGCGCGTTTTGGCCCGCGCCTCGCGCCCTGGCGAAGGCCGCGCCTCCGGATCGAGACGCTATGGCCGGCGAAAGACGCTGACCGACCCCTCGCGTCAGGACCAGCGGCCGCTCCGGCGTACTGTCGCTATGCGGCGAGCCGCCGGGTTGCTCGCTTGAGCCATGCGCCCGTCTCGGCGTCGACGATCGGCGCCAGCTCTTTGCGGACGCGCGCATGGTAGATGTCGAGCCAGTCGCGCTCCTCTTTCGTCAGCAGCTTCGGCTCGACGAGCCGCAAGTCGATCGGCGCGAGCGAGATCGTGGCGAAGCCGAGCATCTTGCGTTCGGCGCCGGCGATCTCACGCTCCTCTACGACGACGAGGTTCTCGATCCTGATCCCGTAGCGGCCGGCGGCGTAGTAGCCGGGCTCGTTCGAGATGATCATGCCGGGCTCGAGCGCAGTCGTCCCCGTCTTCGCGATGCGCTGCGGCCCTTCATGAACCGAAAGGTAAGCGCCGATCCCGTGACCGACGCCGTGATCGAAATCGAGCCCCGCCTCCCATAAAGCTTTGCGTGCGAAAGCGTCGAGCTGCGCGCCAGACGCGCCTTTCGGAAAGACGGCGCGCGCAATGGCGATATGGCCCTTGAGCACGCGCGTGAACCGGTCGCGCATTTCCCGGCTCGGCGCTCCGACCGCGATGGTCCGAGTGATGTCGGTCGTGCCATCCTCGTACTGCCCGCCGCTATCGATGAGGAAGATTCCTTTCTCGATCTTGCGATTCGAGGCTTTCGTCACCCGATAGTGCGGGATCGCCGAATTCGGGCCGGCGGCGGCGATCGACGGAAAAGAGACGTCTTTGAGTAGGCCGGTTTCGCGCCGAAAGGACTCTAACGCTTCGGCCGCGGCGATCTCGGTCAAACTTCCCTTCGGCGCTTCGCGATCGAACCAGGCGAGAAAGCGCGTCAACGCCGCCCCGTCGCGCAAATTGGCGGCGCGGGCGCCGGCGAGTTCGGCAGGGTTCTTGGCCGCCTTCATCAGCGCGATCGGATCGGCGCCGACCTCCGGCGCGCCGCCCGCTTCTTTCAGAGCCTGCGTCAGGCGCGCGGCGGCTGTGCCAGCGTCGAAGGAGAGCTTCGCGCCTTTTGCGCCGAGCGCCTTCAGATCGGCGAGGAGCTCGCGCTCTTCGCCGATCTCGGCTAGCGCCGACAGCGCCGTTCGGATCCGGTTCGAGAGCTTGCGCGCGTCGATATAGAGCTTCGGCTCCCCCTGGCGCGGGACGAAAGCGTAAGCCAGAGCCAGGGGCGTATGGGCGACGTCGCCGCCTCGGATGTTGAACAGCCAGGCGACGTCGTGCGCGTCCGAGACGACGAAGCCGTCGCTTTTGAGCTTGGCCTGCACGCGCTTGATCTTGGCGCGTGCGCTCTCGCCGGCGAGGCTGAGCTTGCGCATCTGAACCTGGCCGAGCGGCGGCTCCGGCCGATCGGTCCAAATCGCGTCGATCGGATTGGTCTCGACCGCTATCAGCTCGCCGCCGGCCGCCGCGGCGGCGCGCGCAAAGCGCTCGACTGCGTCGGGCGTGTGCAGCCAAGGGTCGTAGCCGAGCTTGCCGCGATCGAGATGGGTCTCGATCCAGGCGCCTGGCGGATCATCGACGGCATGGCGGATTTCGAAAATCCGCCGGTCGACTTGCTCGGCAGCCTGTAAAGTGTAGCGCCCATCGACGAACAGCGCGGCGCGGTCTTCGAGAATGATCGCAAGGCCCGCGGAGCCGGAAAAGCCGGTCAGCCAGCGCAAGCGCTCCTCTGAAGGCGGCACGTATTCATTCTGATGAGCGTCGGCTCGCGGTACGATAAAACCGGCGAGACCGCGCCGCGCCAGCTCCTCCCGCAAGGCGTCGGCGCGCGGCGCGCCGAGAGAGGGATCGGCGATTTCATCGAACGATTGGTACAGCGACTTGAACATTTGCAGAACCGATCGCTAACCCTCTCCCATCGTCGGAAGAGAGCTTTCGCCGGTCACGACGCGTCCGATGAACGGCAACTGACGGTAGGAATGGGCGACGTCCATGCCATAGCCGACGACGAAGACGTCCGGGCAGACGAAGCCGACGAAATCCGCCGCGATTTGCACCGCTCGCTTGCCCGGCTTCTCCAGCATCGTGCAGATCATCACCTTTCGCGCGCCGCGCGCGGTCAGCAAGTCTTTGGCGAAAGCGAGGGTGCGGCCGGATTCGAGAATGTCGTCGACGAGGAGGACGTCGCGGTCTTTGACCGAGGATTCGATGTCCTTGAGAATCTTGACCGAGCCGGTCGAGACAGTCCCCTCCAAATAGCTCGACAAGTGAAAAAACTCGACCTGCGGATCGAGGCCGGCCCGGTGCATGGCGCGCAGGAGGTCGGCGGCGAACATGAACGAGCCCTTCAGGATCGCGACGACGAGCAGATCCTTCGGCTTGGCGGCGGCGATTTCGTCGGCGAGCGCCTGCGTCCTCTCCGCGATTGCTTTTTCGTCGATGAGAATCTGGACCTTGCGCTCGCCGCTCACAACTTATCCCCGGCGCTTTTCTCCGAGGCCGAGGCGAACCGCACCATCACCTCATGCGCGCCGGCCGGCGGCGAGGCGAGGCGCAGCCGGAACGAAGCTTCGCCGCGCGGAGCGACATCCGGCCTCGGCGGCCGCGCCGTCCAAACATAGATTTCGCGGGAATTAGCGTCGCGCACGGCGATCCGCATCTCGGGAATCTCCAGCTTCCGCGCCGTTAAGTTGACCACCGCGCCTTCAATGGTCAACACCTGCCCCCGCTCCGCCTCGACGATGCTGGTGCGCAGATCGTCGAACGCGAGGCCGCGGAAATTGACGGGAAGGCCGATCGCGGCATAGGCGCGCGCCGTTATCGGCGCGAGACGGACAATCTTGTCGCGCGCCGCCACGGCGGCCATCCCGCCGACCAACGCGAGAATGACGGCCGCGACAGGCCCCGCGGCGCGAAGACGGTTCCTTGCGGAGGATCGCCCGCCGCAGCGCTCGCAGCTGGTTTCAGGGCCGCTCCCATCGAAAGGCCGGCCGCAGGTCCGGCAAGTCACGAGCATGGCTGATCCGTTCGACCCCGGCGGGGCGTCCTCGCCGCCATTGGGCGCGCTCATGGTTAAGGAGCGGTTAAGCCGCGTCGTCGCTTTCCGCAGATTTTTCGCGCGTCAGCGGCCGTTTTCCTCAGATTTGACGTAAGCGGCAGGTTCGGCTCTTGCTGATCCGCTCAGAGGTTTGAGTCGCGCCTTGCTCCATTTCGAAAATGTGGGCTTACGATACGGAATGGGGCCGGAGGTCGTGCGCGACCTCACCTTCGCGATCGAGGCCCAGAGCTTCCAGTTCCTCAGCGGCCCCTCGGGCGCGGGCAAGACGACGCTGCTGCGCCTGATGCTGCTGTCGCTGAAGCCGACCCGCGGCATCATCAAAATTTTCGACCGCGACGCCGCCAGCTTGGACAAGGACGCGATCACCTCGCTCAGGCGGCGGATCGGCGTCGTGTTCCAGGATTTCCGATTGCTCGACCACTTGACGACCTACGAAAACGTTGCGCTGCCTTTGCGCGTGCAAGGCCGCAGCGAGGGGAGTTATCGCGGCGAAGTGGTCGAGCTTTTAAAGTGGGTCGGGCTCGGCGAGCGGATGAACGCGCTGCCTCCGGTCCTTTCCGGCGGCGAGAAGCAGCGCGCCGCAATCGCTCGCGCCCTGATCGCGCGGCCGGAGCTGCTGCTTGCCGACGAGCCGACCGGCAATGTCGATCCGGCTTTGGCGCGGCGCCTGCTGAGGCTTTTCATCGAATTGCACAAATCCGGGACCGCGGTCGTCATCGCCACGCACGACATCGCGCTGATGGATCAATTCGCCGACGCCCGCCGGCTCGTGATCAGCGGCGGAAGGCTGGAAATTTTCGATAGGGATTCGTGGTGAACGCGAGCGCCGCCCAGGACCGCGCCGACGCGCATTCCGCCGAGGACAGCGAGCTCGCCGAATCGCGGCTCAGACGCGATATGCCGCTCGTGCCGGCCAGTTCGATCGCCGGCCGCGCCCTCGTCTCGGTCATCGCGATCATGACGTTCCTCTCCTGCCTGACCGCCGGCGGAGCCATGCTGGTCGCGAGCGCTTCGGAAGGATGGCGCTCGGACATTTCCCGCGAGGTGACGATTCAAATCAAGCCTGCGGCCGGGCGCGACGTCGAGGCCGAACTTGATAAAGCGGCCGCGGCGGCGCGCTCTGCGCCGGGCGTCGACGAGGTCAAGGTCTTTTCGAAATCGGATTCCGAGCGCCTGCTCGAACCCTGGCTCGGCGCCGGCCTCGATTTGAGCGAGTTGCCGGTGCCGCGGCTGATCGTCGTCAAAATGCAGAAAGACGCCGACCCGAACCTCGCTGCTTTGCGCAGCGCGCTCGCGGCGCAGGCGCCCGACGCCAATCTCGACGATCACCGCCTGTGGCTGTCGCGGCTCGACACCATGGCCTCGGCGGTGGTCGTCTTCGCCCTGGCGATATTCGCGTTGATGATCGTCGCGATGATGTTGGCGATCGGCTTCGCCACCCGCGGCGCCATGGCGGGAAACCGCGAAATCATCGAAGTGCTGCATTTCGTCGGCGCCGCCGACAGCTATATCTCGCGCCAATTTCAGGGCCATTTCTTACGGCTCGGCTTGCGCGGCGGCCTGATTGGCGGCGCCGCGGCGGCCTTGTTCTTTCTTGGCGCGACCGGGCTCTCGGCCTGGTCGGCCAATTCGCCCGGCGGCGAAGAAATTGTCGCGCTGTTCGGCGCCTTCGCGCTGGGCCTCAAGGGCTATATCGCCATTTTCGGCCTGTCGATCGCGATCGGCTTTCTGACCGCGATCATGTCGCGCTTCATCGTGTTCCGGCACCTGCGGCGGTTGCTCTGAGCGGGCTTGCTTCCTCGGGGCGACAGCGAGCCGATTTCCCCGGCAAGCTCTTGCTACGCTAGAGCGATCAGAGCCGATATGACGATGGCGGCGCATCGCGAGCCTTTACGTCGAATCGGGGTGGCGCGCTCCCAATGGTCGAACTCGCAAATCATTGCAATTGCGCGCGTGCGGAAGCGAGCTCCTGACCCTCGCGTCGCGCCCTCTTTCTTCTGTCGTCGCTTTGCGCAATGGTCCGCCCATGATCGGCCTACGCTCCTTCGTCTACAATATCTGCTTCTACCTCACGCTTGTCGTGCTGATGATCGTCGGCTTGCCGTCGGTCCTGATGGGACGCCATGCGGTTTTCTTTATGGGGCGCCTCTGGGGCGCCTGCTCGCTTTGGCTGCTCGAGCATATTTGCGGTCTGACGGTCGAGTTTCGCGGCCTCGAGAACATCCCCAAGGGCGGTTACATCATCGCTTCGAAGCACCAGTCCTTTCTTGAGACGTTCTCGCTGATCCAGCACGCGCCCGATTTCGCCTATGTCCTCAAGCACGAGCTGATGTATATTCCGATGTTCGGTTGGTATTTATGGGGCGCCGAGCAAATCGGCATCGACCGCGACCGCGGCAAGAGCGCGCTTCAAGTCCTGGGCGAACGCGCCGCCGCCGTGTTGCGCGCCGGCCGGCAGATTTTCATCTTTCCGGAAGGCACGCGCCGGCCGCCCGGCGCGCCGCCGCAATACAAATACGGGGTCGCCTATCTCTACGAGACGACGGGGGTTCCCTGCCTGCCGGTGGCGCTCAACACGGGCCTCTATTGGGGCCGGCGCGGCTTCACGCGGCGGCCGGGCGTCGCGGTGATCGAATATCTGCCGCCGATCGCGCCTGGCCTCGACCGCGACCGCTTTCTCGCCAAGCTGCAGGAGACGGTCGAAACCGCCTGCGCCCGACTCAACGCCGAGGCGGTGGCGCAGGATTCCTCGCTCGCCCTGCGGCTGGCGCCCGCTCAAACCTGACGCGATTCCTGACTCTTAGCCGAGGGCCGATTCCTTCCGGCGTCGCCGATTTGCGATTTTCGTTGACGCGCTCCTGCGCGTGTTCTATATTTGTTCCTTTCTCGCAATCGGAATTTCGCTATGCAAGCCTTGTGGGACGAGCTTGGAGGCGACGGCGTCGGCTTCGCCAAGCGAGGGCGCGAGACGCGCCGCTCGGTCGACAACCTCGAGCTTGCGGCTTTGGAGGGTAACGCGCTTGCCCGCCGCTTCCGCTATTGGCGCGGTGCCTCAGGCCGACGTTATCTGTTCTCGGTCTACAATCCGGCCTCCTGCCCAGCCTATGAAGATGTGGTGCTGATCGTGGCCGCCGTGGCGGAAAGCGGCGAACGGCGCATCCTCTCGATCATCGACACGGGCGCCTTGCCCGAACTCGCGGTTGCTCGCGCAAGGGAAATCGCAACTTCGCCGGACATGCGGGTCGAGCATCATGTCCATCTTCTAGCCGGCTCGCGCGCGGAGCGCGCTGCGACGATCGACGATCTTCGCCCAGGCCTCATGACGCCAGCCGTCCGGTCGCGCGCCTAACTAAGGGCGGGAGAAGGAGAGCCCTTCTGCGTCGCTCCGCATCAGCGTCGTGGCGACGATGATCGCGGCGATGAGATTCGAGAGCGCGCTGGCGGCGATCGGCAGGGCGTAGGAATGGCTGAAGTCGAAGGCGAAGCCGGCGGCGGTCGGGCCGACCAGAGTGCCGAACGCGACGCTCGTATAGAGCGCCCCGATAATGCCGCTGATCGCGCGACCGCCAAAAATATCCATGACAACGGCCGGCAGAATGGCGACCCATCCGCCATAAAACACGCCGTAGACAAAGGCGAACAAAGCAAGCGGCCAGAAGCTGGTCGCCAGCGCCCAGGAGCCAAGCGCCAGCGCCATTCCCAAGAACATCGCCAGGAGAGCGGCGCGACGGCCCATCCGATCGGCGAGGCCGCCAAGGAAGAAACGACCCGCCGTGCTGCCGATTCCGATCATGCCGACGAGCAGAACCGCCGCGGATTGCCCGACGCCGTGGCCGACCGCGTAAGGTACGAGATGGACGAACGGGACGAACACGCCGAACGAAGCGGCCAGACAAGCCGCATAAAGGCTGACGAAGGCCCGCGAGCGCGCAGCGTCCCCCAACGAAGCGCCGGCGGGCGCCTCCGCGCCGGCCTCAGGCGCGAGAGCGTCGCCGTCCGGCGCTGCGCCGCGATTGCGAGGGTCGTCTTCGATCAGCAGCGCCAAACCGCCGCCGACGATCGCCGCCAAGCCGCCGAGGATCAGGTAGGCCTCGCGCCAGCCGAACGCCGCGATCAAAGCCGAGGCGAGCGGCGGCATGACGAGCGTGCCGACGCCAATGCCGCTGACCGCCAGGCCCGATGCCAAGCCGCGCCGACGCGAAAACCAGCGCTGCACCGCGCCGACGGCGGGAACGTAGGAGCAGCCGATTCCGAGCCCGACGCCGAGGCCATAGGCCGCATAGACTTGCGTCAGGCTGCGGGCCAAGCCTGCCACGGCAAGGCCAAGCCCGGTCAATAGCATGCCGAGGACCGCCAAACGCCGCGCGCCCCATCGGTCGGCAAGGGGACCGCTGACGATTCCCAGCCCGAAATAGAAGAAGGCGGCGATCGAGAACACGACCGAGAGCGAGCCGAGCGACGCGGCGAAGTCCTTCTGTAGCGCCTGAATGAAGGCGCTGAACGTATAGGCGCAGCCAAAGCCGGCGAACGTGACCGCGAAAGTCGCTAGGACCACCCACCAGCCATAGAACAGGCGGTTCGGGCTTGATCCGACGTCTGCGCTCATGAGCGCCTCCTATGGCCGCCGAAAGAGCCTGATCGGGATCGCGGCGACGATTGAAGCTCGCCAATCTGTTTTCGGCGCAAACTGCCGACCACAAGCAAGATCGCAGGCTTAGCTGTGAACTTTCAGGAGGCGGAGGGCGCGCTCGATAAATTCATTGCAGCAACGCGTACGTTTTTTAGCTCATCGCGCTTTTTCTGGCGCCGTCCGGCTCGCCCGCCGCCTTTTCCTTCCGACCGCGGCTTCGTAGCTTTGCGGCGAGCCATTCCAATGTCGGATCCTTGATCCCGACCTCCTCCAGATGGGCGACGGTGTTGAGAATATACTCGGCGTTCGGGCCCGAACGCCCCTTCGCCGTCGCGGTCAGGCGCAACAAGTCCTCGCGATCGAGCGCGCCGGCATATTGCGGATGGCGGCGGTCGGCGACATAGGTCAAGGCGGTCACGACCGCGCCTTCCCAGAGAAGGACGCGCACGTACTTTTCAAGATAGACGGAGGTGACTTGCTCGCGTTCGCGCAGATAGGCGATCGTCGCCTCGCGATCCTCGCCGGCGACGCGGAACGCAGCGCCGTGACAGGCGCCGCCGCGATCGAGGCCGAGCACCAGGCCTGGCCTCTCCTGAGTGCCGCGATGAACCCAGGAATAGACGCAGAGACTGCGCCGCCAGCCGCGGACCAATCCGTTCTGCCGCTCGAGGAAGGAAAAGCCGGGCCGCCACATCAGCGAGCCGTAGCCGAACACCCAGAGATCGCCAGTCGCGGGGCTGGCCGCCTCGGCCTGGCCGCTCGCCCTCATCCTCTCATCCCCCGCCATTCTCCGTCGCCTGCCGGCCGAAATCGGGCGCGGCGGTCTCCTGGCCCTGCTCGATAATGCCGCGGCGGATGGCGCGGGTTCGGGTGAAGAGTTCGAACAATTTGTCGCCCTCGCCCCAGCGGATCATCCGTTGCAACGCGGCGAGGTCTTCCGTGAACCGTCCGAGCACTTCGAGCACGGCGTCCTTGTTGTTGAGGAACACGTCGCGCCACATGGTCGGATCAGAAGCGGCGATGCGGGTGAAGTCGCGGAAGCCGCCGGCCGAAAATTTGATCACCTCGGCGCTCGTCACCTCTTCGAGATCCGCGGCCGTGCCGACGATGTTGTAGGCGATAAGATGCGGAACATGACTGGTCATCGCCAGGACGAGGTCGTGATGCTGAGCGCTCATGACCTCGACCTGGGAGCCGAAGGATTCCCACAAGGCTTTGACGCAGGCGATCGCGTCCGCATCCGTGTCCTCTGGCGGGGTGAGGATGCACCAGCGCCGCCGAAATAACGTGGCGAAGCCGGAATCCGGCCCGGAATATTCCGTGCCGGCGACGGGATGGGCCGGGACGAGCCGCACATGGGCTGGAAGGCGCGGCTGCAGCGCGGCGATCACCGCCGATTTGACCGAGCCGACGTCAGTGACGATCGCGCTCTCCTTCAAATGCGCCGCAATTTCTCCGGCGATCGCGGCGTTGGCGCCGACCGGCGCGCAGAGGATGACGAGATCGGAATCGCGAACGGAGGCGGCGAGGCTCGGCGCAATCTCGTCCGCGATCTTCAGTTCGCCGACCCGGCGGAGCACGTTCGGGTCGGCGTCGGCGGCGATGATCTTCGAGGCGGCGTTCATCCGCCGCGCCGCGCGCGCGACCGACGAGCCAATCAGGCCGAGCCCGATCAGCGTGAGACGTTCGACGATCGGCTTGTCGAGAGGACGGCCGAGATCAGCCACGCGCTCGCCCCATGAAGTCGGCGAGCGCGGCCACGAGGCCGTGGTTCGCTTCTTCGGTTCCGACGGTTAGACGGAGGCAATGCGGCAAGCCATAGGCGCCGACCGCGCGCAAGATATAGCCGCGCGCGGTGAGGAAAGCGTCCGCCGCCTTGGCGTCGCGCCCGTCCTCGTGCGGAAAATGCAGCAGCAGGAAATTGCCGACGCTGGGCGTCACCTTAATGCCGAGACGCTCGATCTCGTCGGTCAACCACGGCAGCCAGCGCTGGTTATGCGCCGCCGCCTTGTCGACATGCGCCTGATCGCCGAGCGCGGCGATCCCCGCTTCGATCGCGGCGCCGTTGACGTTGAACGGGCCGCGGATTCGGTTCAGCGCGTCGATGATATGTGCCGGGCCATAGGCCCAGCCGAGACGCAGATTGGCGAGGCCGTAGATTTTCGAGAAGGTGCGCGTCATCAGCACGTTCTCGCTTTCGGCGGCGAGTTCGATGCCCGCGGCGTAGTCGTTGCGAGCGACATATTCCGCATAGGCCGCGTCGATGACCAGCAGGACGTGCGGCGGCAGCCCGGCGTGAAGCCGCTTGACCTCGGCGAACGGCAGGTACGTCCCGGTCGGATTGTTCGGATTGGCGAGAAAGACGACCTTGGTCCGCCTGCTGACCTTCGCAAGCAAGGAATCGACGTCGGCGCGATATTCTTTTTCCGGCGCGACAACCGGAATCGCCCCGGCGGCGCGGGTGACGATCGGATATTCGAGAAAGCCGTGCTGGGTGTAGAGCCCCTCGTCGCCCGGGCCGAGATAGGCGTGGGCGACCAATCCGAGCAGGTCGTCCGAGCCGTTGCCGCAGATGATTCGGTCCGGATCGAGCCCATAGCGCTTGCCGATCGCCTCGCGTAAGCGCGACGCGGCGCCGTCGGGATAGACGGCGAGATGGGCGGCGTTGGCGCGAAACGCCTCGATCGCGGCCGGCGACGGGCCGAGCGGCGTCTCGTTGGAGGAGAGCTTGAAGACTTTGGCGATTCCGAGCGCAGCGCTCTTGCCCGGCACGTAGGCGTCGATCGCCATGACATTGGCTTTGGCCGCGGGCCGCGAAAGGACGTCTGAGGACATGGACGAAAGGGCTCCGACAGTATCAAGGATTCAGCGCTTCGCCGAAAAATCGAACCGCGCCGCATGGGCGCCGACTTCCGTCAGCCGCAGGTCGCTCGCGCCAGTCTTGCGCAGAACCGTAGCTAACGTCTCCGCTTCGACCGCGCCCGGCCGGGCGACGAGCAGCGACAAACCCATGCCGTCGGCGGCGTTGCCGATGATCTCGGCGCCGATCTCGGCGAGGGCGGACGGATAGTCGCCGCGCCAGCGGTCGAGCGACGCCGCTTCGATCACCACGTCCCGGGCGGCGCCGTCGGCGAGCGGCTTGGCGATGACGAAAACCGGCATGCCGGCCGGATGATCGGGCCGCTCGACCATTGGCAGGCGAGCGATGATTTTCGGCGCCGAGGGCGGCGCGAGCCGCATCCACCAGGCGCCCGCCGCCGCGCCGCCATCCGCCGCGAACATGCCGAGATCGCCCTTCGCCTCCGCCACGGCTTGGATCACGCCGGCGGCGCTGAGGTGGGATATGCAGGGCACAGTGAAGCCGAAATGGAAGCGGGCCGAATCGCGCATCGGCGCGTCGCCGTGCGACATGTCGCAATGAACCGAATAGGGCGCCTGGACATAGGTGAAGGTCGAGATGATGACCCGCCATATGCTCTCGACCGTGTCGAGCGGCAGCAGCCCGCGATGGCGCTCGGCCAGGGCGCGCATCATCGAAGCCTCCCGCGCCGGCCGGAAGGCCGAGCCGCCGCCCTGGCGCGCCTTGATCGCGATCAGCCGGTCGATGATCCCGCCGCGCTCGATGAGCAGCTCATGCATCGCCTTATCGATCCGGTCGATTTCGACGCGGAGGTCGGCGAGGGTCTCGGCGGCAGGTTCCGGGGGCACGGCGGCAATTCCAAAGTGGCCAGAGGGCCGGGCGCTCTCTTACAGGCGCTCGGGCGCGGCGCCAATGGCGGGCCATCCGTCTCCATTTCCTCTCGGCGATCGAACTTGACCCTCGTCCGCTCGGCTGCAAGCTTTAGCAAATCCGTCACCTGCGAGCAGCCGTTCATGTCCAGCCTGGTTCACGAGATCGACCTCTCCGCGGCGATCCGCAGCATTCCCGATTACCCCAAGCCCGGCATCATTTTCCGCGACATCACCACGCTGCTCGGCGACGCGCGCGCCTTTCGCCGCACGGTCGACGAATTGGTGCAGCCTTGGGCCGGCATGAAGATCGACAAGGTCGCCGGCATAGAGGCGCGCGGCTTCATCATCGGCGGCGCGGTCGCCCACCAAGTCTCGGCCGGCTTCGTGCCGATCCGCAAGAAGGGCAAGCTGCCGCATACGACCGTGCGCGTCGCCTATTCGCTCGAATACGGCATCGACGAGATGGAGATGCACGAAGACGCGGTTCAGGCCGGCGAGCGCGTCCTGCTGGTCGACGACCTCATCGCCACCGGCGGCACGGCGGAAGGCGCGATCAAATTGCTGCGCAATATGGGCGCGGAAGTGCTCGCCGCTTGCTTCATCATCGACCTGCCCGACCTCGGCGGCGCGGACAAGCTGCGGAAGCTCGACGTGCCGGTCCGGACGCTAATCGCGTTCGAGGGGCATTGAGAGGCGTTCTTGTTTCTATAGCTATGTATTCATCGACTCGAAGAACGCCGCGTTGTTCTTCGTCTCGCGCAACTTGCCGATCAAGAACTCGATCGCGTCGACCGTGCCCATCGGGTTGAGGATGCGGCGGAGGACGTACATCTTCTTGAGGATGTCCGGCGGCACGAGCAACTCCTCCTTGCGCGTGCCGGAGCGGGTGATGTCCATCGACGGGAAGGTGCGCTTGTCGGCCACTTTGCGGTCGAGGATGATTTCCGAATTGCCGGTGCCTTTGAACTCTTCGAAAATCACTTCGTCCATGCGCGAGCCGGTGTCGATCAAGGCGGTCGCGATGATGGTCAGCGATCCGCCTTCCTCGATGTTGCGCGCCGCGCCGAAGAAGCGCTTCGGCCGCTGCAGCGCGTTGGCGTCGACGCCGCCAGTCAAAACCTTGCCTGAGGACGGCACGACCGTGTTGTAGGCGCGGCCGAGGCGAGTAATGGAATCAAGCAAAATCACCACGTCGCGACCATGTTCGACCAGGCGCTTGGCCTTTTCGATCACCATTTCGGCGACCTGGACGTGGCGCGCCGCCGGTTCGTCGAAGGTGGAGGAGACGACCTCGCCCTTCACCGAGCGCTGCATGTCGGTGACTTCTTCGGGCCGCTCGTCGATGAGAAGAACGATGAGATAGCATTCCGGGTGGTTGGCGGTCACCGACTGAGCGATGTTCTGCAGGAGCACGGTCTTGCCGGTGCGCGGCGGCGCGACGATCAGCGCGCGCTGGCCCTTGCCGATCGGCGCGACAATGTCGATGACGCGCGATGACAAATCCTTCTTGGTCGGATCGTCGATTTCGAGCCTTAGTCGCTCGTCCGGATAAAGCGGCGTCAGGTTGTCGAATGGGACTTTGTGGCGCGCTTTTTCCGGGTCCTCGAAATTGATCGAGTTGACCTTGAGCAACGCGAAATAACGCTCGCCCTCCTTTGGGCTGCGGATCACGCCTTCGACCGTATCGCCGGTCCGAAGACTCAACCGCCGGATTTGCGACGGCGAGACGTAAATATCGTCGGGCCCGGGCAGGTAATTGGCGTCAGGCGAGCGGAGGAAACCGAATCCGTCCTGGAGGACCTCGACAACGCCTTCGCCGATGATCTCGACTTCGGCGCTGGAGAGCTGCTTGAGAATCGCAAACATTAATTCCTGTTTGCGCATGATCGAGGCGTTTTCGACCTCGTTCTCCTCAGCGAAGGCGAGGAGTTCGGTGGGCGATTTCTGTTTGAGGTCTTGGAGCTTGATTTCCCGCATGGGGGGTTCCTTAAGGCTCGGCCCTTGCCGGCGGCCGAGGAAGGTAGGGATAAGCAGACGGGCGGAAACTCTCTTTATGGAGAGCGCCGCTTCACTCGACCGCTAAAAATGCTAGGCGGTTCAAATCGCCCGCCGGCCGCAGGAAGCGCCTGCTGGAGGAGAGAGCGGCAACATAATCCGCTTCGCCGCATCTTTCAATCATGAAAGACGAGCGGCGATTCAACGGCTCAAAACGGCTTCACCACGACCAGCGCCACGATGAGGATCATCAGAAGGGTCGGGATTTCGTTGAGGATGCGATAGAAGCGCGGGCCCCTGACGTTTTTGTCGGCGGCGAAGGCCTTCACGATCCGGGCAAAGTAGCCGTGAAACCCGGACAGGATCAGAACCAACACGAATTTCGCCTGCAGCCAATGCGATTGGTAGAAGCCCGACTGATAGGCGAGCCAAGGCCCGGTCAGCCAAACGACGATGATTGCCGGGTTGAGAATCGCCTTGAGCAGGCGCCGCTCCATGATCTTGAACGTCTCGGCTTGCGGCGAGCCGGGCGGCGATTCGGCGTGGTAGACGAAGAGCCGCGGCAGATAGAGCATGCCGGCCATGAGCGAAATCACCGCCAAAATATGGAGCGCCTTGATCCAAAGATAAAAATCGGCCATCAGCGCTTCCTAGGATCGCCGCACTCGACGGACCAATTGTTCGACATGAGCGATCGGGGTTTGCGGCAGAACGCCATGGCCGAGATTGAAGATCAAAGGGCCGCCACCGAGCCTATCGAGAATGTCGTCCGTCCCCCGATCGAGCGCCGCGCCGCCCGCGAGCAAAGCCAAAGGATCGAGATTGCCTTGGACAGGCTTGAGGCGCTGCAGACCGGCGGCGAAGCCGAGATCGACGGACGTATCGAGCCCGACGACGTCCGCGCCTGAAGAGCGCGCAACCTCGTCGAGGTGCTGATTCGCGCCGCGCGGAAACGCGATGATCGGCGTTTGCGGCCAACGCGCCTTCACCCCGGCGACAATGTCGTTGAGCGGCGCAAAGCACCATTTTCGAAACTCTGCGCTCGGCAGAACGCCGGCCCAGGAATCGAAAATCTGCACAGCGTCGACCCCCGCTTCGATCTGCGCGCAGAGATATCGGATCGAGGCTTGGACGAGCCGCTCGATCAAGGCCCGAAAGAGAGACGGATCGCGATAGGCGAGCAGGCGCGCCGGCGCCTGGTCCGGCGCGCCGCGGCCCGCGACCATATAGCTCGCCACCGTCCATGGCGCGCCGCAAAAGCCGAGCAGCGCGATTTCGCGCGGAAGCACGGCCTTGACTCGGCGGATGGTCTCGAAAATCGGCGCAAGCCGGGCGAGATCGATCTCCCTCCTGAGCGCGGCGAAGGCCTCGGCCGTCGCGATTGGGGCGAGCCGTGGGCCTTCGCCGTCCTCGAACCAGACTTTGGCGCCAAGCGCGTCCGGCGCAACGAGAATGTCGCTGAACAGGATCGCCGCGTCGAAGCCGAACCGGCGGATCGGCTGCAACGTCGCCTCCGCGGCGAGTTCCGGGTCGTAACAAAGATCGAGAAAAGAGGCGGCCTTGGCGCGCAGCGCCCGGTATTCGGGCAGGTAGCGGCCCGCTTGACGCATCAGCCAAATCGGGGGCCGCGCATTGCTCTCACCGCGAAAGACCCGTTGAAGCGCCGTTTCGTCCATCCCAATCCCATCCGCGAAAGGCGCTCTTAAAAAGAATCTCTTTCAAAGAGACTTTTATTGCTTCTTAGGCGCTGAATGCGCTCAAACGCAATCGTTCGCTCGCGCTGAACAAGTCGTCCACCGATCCGCAGGCTAGGAGCAAAGGTTTCTCCGGCTGTGGAGGAGTTAACGATTCGTTAAGTTATTCAGGCGGCAAAACCCGAATCGTCATGTGCATTGGCTGGATATCTTCCCCTGAACCCTCGCATCTCGTCAGGCCGTCGCTCAATTTTTCCCGTGCGGTTCGCCTGTGCGGTTTTTGAGCCCGTTTCAACGACCGAAGGAGAGCCGGATCCGCGGCCCGTCCAGCGCTCCCCATCTGTCCACAACCTCGTCCCCCGGCTATAAGCAATTCCCGTTTCTCGGTGGGAAGGTCAGCCCCGTTTGGGACGCAATTATTTCCATCTCCATCTCGTCTCGGACGCGACCGGCGAGACGCTGATCGCCGCTTCTCGCGCCGCGGCGGCGCAATATCAGGGCGTCGCCTCGATCGAGCATGTCTATCCGCTGGTGCGCACCCATGCGCAGCTTGACCGGGTGATCGCGGAAATCGAAAACGCGCCAGGCATCGTGCTGTTCACCCTGGTCGACGCCGAACTGTCGCGCCGGCTGGAAGCGAGCTGCGAAGCTTCCGGGTCGCCCTGCCTCTCGGTGCTCAGTCCGATCCTGAGCTTGTTTCAATCCTATCTCGGCACCGCCTCGACGCCGCGCGCCGGCGCGCAGCACATGCTCAACGCCGAATACTTTCGCCGTATCGACGCCCTGAATTTCACGATGATGCACGACGACGGCCAGCTCACCGAAAATCTCGAACAGGCCGACATCGTGCTGCTCGGCGTCAGCCGCACGTCGAAGACGCCGACCAGCATCTATCTCGCCAATCGCGGCTTCAAGACCGCCAATGTGCCGCTGGTGCCGAACGTGCCCTTGCCGCCAGCCGTCGAGAATTTGCGCAACCCGCTGCCGGTCGGCTTGATCGCGTCGCCGGAACGGATCGTTCAAATCCGCCAGAACCGACTGCTGGCGCTCAACGCCGATCACCAGACGCCCTATGTCGATCGGATGGCAGTCGCGGAAGAGATCGCCCATTCGCGCCGTCTCTTCGCCGAGCGCGGCTGGGCGGTGATCGACGTCACGCGGCGCTCGATCGAAGAGACCGCAGCCGCGATCATCGACCTGCATCGCGAACACAGCCTTCGCTTCATCGCCCAAGCGTGAGCGTCGACATGCCGATCAACGAAGCGCCGGTGAAGGCCGGCGTGGACCACTCGCCGCCGCGCCTTTGGCTCGGGCCGCGCCTTGTCCTGGCCTCGCGCAGCGCCGGCCGCGCCGCGCTCTTAAGCAGCGCGGGCCTGTCTTTCGCGACGGATCCGGCGCGGCTCGACGAGCGCGCGGTCGAGGAGGAATTCTTGCGCGCCGGCGGCGCGCCGGCGGCGCTCGCCGCCAGCCTCGCCAGGGCCAAAGCGCTCGAGGTCAGCGGCCGCAATCCGGACGCGCTTTGCCTCGGCGCTGATCAAACGCTGACGCTCGAGGCAAGCGTGCTGCACAAGCCGCGAGATATGGCCGCCGCCGAACGCCATCTGCAATTGCTGGCGGGGCGGACGCATCAACTCGCCTCCGCCTTCTGCTTCGCGCGCGGCGGCGAAGCGCTGTTCGAAGAGAGTGAGGTCGCCCGCCTGACCATGCGGCCGCTCGACACGCGCGCGATCAAGACTTATCTGGCGCTCGCTGGCGAGACGGCGCTCGGCAGCGTCGGCGCGTATCAAGTCGAAGGCTTGGGCGCGCATCTTTTTGAGGAGATCGACGGCGATCACGCGACGATCGTCGGCTTGCCTTTGCTGAAAGTCCTCGCCTGGCTGCGGCTTCAGGGATACTTGGCGCTATGAGCGAGACCTCCGCGCCGAGAGCCTGCGTCGTCGGTTGGCCAATCGCCCACTCGCGTTCGCCGCTGATTCACAATTATTGGCTGCGCAAGCTCGGCCTGGCGGGCTCCTACGATCGCGCCGCGGTGCCGCCCGGCGCTTTCCCGGCTTTCGCGGCGTCGATCGGCAAGGACGGCCTCGTCGGCGCCAACGTCACGGTTCCGCACAAAGAAGACGCGTTCGCCGCCTGCGACAAACTCACGGCGACCGCCGCCGAACTCGGCGCTGTCAACACGCTGTGGCGCGAAGGCCGCGCGCTCTGCGGCGACAATACCGACGTCGCTGGGTTTCTCGACAATCTCGACGATGAAGCGCCCCGCTGGCGCGAGCAGGCCGACGCCGCCATCATTCTCGGCGCCGGCGGCGCGGCGCGGGCGGTCATCGCCGGCTTATTGTCGCGGCGGATCGAGAGGCTATTCATTGTCAACCGTACGCCTGACCGCGCCGAGCGTCTGGTCGAGCGTTTCGGCGCGCGCGCTTCGGCGCATTCTTGGCGCGATTTGCCGCGACTGCTCGAGAGCGCCGGCCTTCTCGTCAACACGACGTCGCTCGGCATGGTCGGACAGAAGCCGCTCGCCATCGACCTCTCGCCGCTTCCGCCGCAAGCCGCCGTCGCCGATCTCGTCTATGTTCCGCTGGAAACGCCGCTGCTTGCGACGGCGCGCGGCCGCGGTTTGCGCGCCGTCAGCGGGCTCGGCATGTTGCTGCATCAGGCTGCGCCCGGATTCGAGCGCTGGTTCGGGGCGCGGCCTACCGTGACGCCGGAGCTGCGGGCGCTGATTGAAGCCGATATCTTGAAATCGAGCGAGCGCTGAGCCGTGATCGTGATCGGACTGACCGGCTCGATCGCTATGGGCAAATCCACCGTCGCGGCGATGTTCCGCGAGGCCGGCGCGCCGGTGTTCGATTCGGACGATGCGGTTCACCAACTCTACCGCGGCGAAGCGGCGCGCGAGATCGATGAGGCGTTTCCCGGCGTCGTTATCGACGGCGCGGTCGATCGCGTCCGCTTGGCCGAGCGGGTATTGAGCGAGGTCGCGGCGCTGAAGCGACTGGAGGCAATCGTCCACCCGAAAGTCGCCGCCGCGCGGGATGAATTTATGAGAGCGGCGGCGGAGGCGGGACGGCGGGTCGCCATTGCCGACATCCCGCTCCTCTTCGAATCCGGGTCGGATGAATCGGTCGATCTCGTCGTCGTCGTCAGCGCGCCCGAACCTGTGCAAAAGGCCCGCGCGCTTTCGCGCAAAGGGATGACTGAGGAGCGATTCGCCGCCATCCTGGCCAAGCAAGCGCCGGATCGCGAAAAGCGCCGCCGCGCGCATTTCGTGATCGAAACCGATTGTCCTGTCGAGACGACGCGGGCGAAGGCCCTAGGATTGTTGCGCAGCATAGCCGGCATGATCGGGCGGAACCAATTTCTTCATGCGCGAAATCGTACTTGATACCGAGACGACCGGCCTGGAGCCGGCCGAAGGCCACCGCATCGTCGAGATCGGCTGCATCGAAATCGTCCATCAGATTCCGACCGGAATTGTTTATCACACGCTGATCAATCCTGAGCGCGACGTGCCGGAGGACGCCTTTCGCGTCCATGGGCATTCGACGGCGGCGCTCGCGCCGCATCCGGTCTTCGCCAAGATCGCGCCGGACTTTCTCGCCTTTATCGGCGACGATCCTTTGGTGATCCACAACGCCGAGTTCGACATCAAATTCATCAACGCGGAGCTGGCGCGCCTCGGCGTTCCGCCGATTGCGCCGAGCCGGATCGTGGATACGCTCGCGATCGCTCGACGCAAGCATCCTGGCGCGCCGAATTCTCTCGACGCGCTTTGCGATCGATACCGCATCGATCGCAGCCGGCGCGTCAGGCACGGCGCGCTGCTCGATGCGGAGATTCTCGTCGAAGTCTATGGCGAACTGCTCGGCGGCCGGCAGAAGTCGCTGGTCTTCGCCGCGCCGCAGGTCGTCGAAAGCCGCGCCGCCGTTCGAACGGCGGCGACGCGGGTGATCGAGCGCGCACGGATCGTCGGCCCGCTGATCACCGAAGCAGAACGCGCCGCGCATGCGCGCTTTGTCGAAAGCTTTGGCGAGCAGGCGATCTGGCGGCGCTATCTGGCCGAGCCTGCGGAAAGCAAAGCGGCGTCGGCCTGATCATTTTTTCAGACCAGGTCAGGCGCTCGGCAGCGGTTCGGCTTAGGCGACGCCAGCCGTGGGCGCCGCGGCCGCATTCGCCCCGGCCACGCGCTGGAAGAACAGCGCGTTGAAATCGATCGGATCGACATAGAGCGGCGGATAGCCGCCGGATCTGACGGCCTCGGCGATGATCTGGCGGGCGAAGGGGAAAAGCAGCCGCGGCCCTTCGACCATGATCACCCGTTGCAGCTGATCGGCGGGAATGTTTTCGATCCGGAACACGCCTGCATAGTTCAGCTCGAACTTGAATAGCGTATTCTGTCCCTCGCCCGCGCCGCCCTCGAGCACCAGCACGGCCTCGTAATCGGTCGGTCCAAGCTGGCGCGCATTGACGTTCACCTGGATTGAAATATTCGGCGCCTGCTGTTGCGGAGCGAACGAGCGCGGCGCGTTCGGATTCTCGAACGAGAAATCCTTCGTATATTGCGCAAGAACGGAGAGCCTCGGCGCAGCATTGGCGGATTCGGGCGCCGCGCCGCCATTCTGTTCGGCCATTTCGTCTCTCCATTCGCCAAGTTTCTTGTCGCGCGGTCGCCTAGCACATGGCTTCCGACCCGACAAGGATGGCGGATGTCGCCTCGTTTCGCGGCGGTTACTGCTTGGAAGGCCAGGCGAAATCGTCGGCCCGGCCGGGTTTGGGCGGCGGCTGGACGCCGCTTGAAAGCACGCCGAGCGCGGCGACCGCGCCATTCGTCCAGAGCGGCTTCGTCGCCAGCGCGCCGTCCGGCGAGATCGGTCTCGCCGTCAAGGGGAGAACCGGCCCGGCCAGCGGCTTATTGGGCTCGGCGGGCTGAGCGGCTTCGTTCGAACTCGGGGCGAGGCCCATTTCTCGGCGAATTTCGGCGTTGATGTCGATCGTCGCCTGTTCGACGTCGGGCGGCAGATCGACCATATTGTCGGCGGGCTTGACCGCGTCATAGGCGCGGCGAATGTCGCCTTCGACGAATTGCGCCGCTTTGCGCGCGCCGGCCTTCGTGAAAAAGACGCCGTCGGCGACGCGCAGACGAACGATGCGGCCGTTCACGTCCGGCCCGAAAGCGGCATAGGCGCCGTTCTCGTCGGCGAAGGCGTTCCAGATGTCGATATATTTTGCGCCTGCTTTTTCGGCGCGCTCCTTGATCAACTCGTTCAGCTTCAAAACTTGCGTGTTGAATTGATCGTTGCGCATTGGCGGCAGGCCGACCCAAGCCAGCGGAATATGCGCCTGGCGAAAAGCCTCGGCCACCGCTTCGACGCGCTTGCCGTAAATGTCGCGCCATCGGTCGCTCAGCGGGTCGAAGCTGTCGCCGCCCTGCTTGATCGCCTGCATGTCGTTGAGGCCGATCTCCATCACGGCGAAATCGATATGGTTCTTCTCGTTCCGCTCGGCGACCAGGTCGCGGGCCGCCTTGACCCAATCGTAGAAATCGTCCCGAACGAGGCCGGACGAATCGCGCGCCTTGCTGTTGATCATGATTTTCGGGTTGTCGGCGAAGGCGTCCCTTAGCCCGTCCGCGGTCAGCATCGCGAGGCTGTCGCCGATTACGTCGACGAAAAAGATCGGCGCGACCGGCGCGCTGTCGCCGCCGGCGCGGGTCGTCTCGGTCGGCACGAAATCGCGTTTTTCGCGCGCCGCCTTGCGCGGCGCCGGCGGCGCTTTCTGCTCTTGGGCTTTGCGCTCCTCCAATTGCCGCTGCTCGATCCAGAAGGTCTGCGAATTGTCGCTGCTCGCCAGCAAGGCCGGGCCGCCGGTCAGATAGAGAAAGACGGCCGCGCCGATGAGCTTGGCGGCGCGCGCGCCGGCGATCTTTCGAAGCAATGGTCTCAAAGCGATCACCGCGGACTCCATCCGCTCAAAGCGTCTCAGGGATGCTTTCGCAGCCGCTCGAGCAAAGCAAGCGTCGGATAGCCGTCAGGCGTGAGGCCGTTTCTCTCCTGATAGGCGCGCAGCGCCGTCTGACCGGTCTCGCCGAACCTGCCGTCGATCTTGCCGACATCATAGCCCATTTTCTTGAGCCGGATCTGCATGTCGCGGGCCTGCGCCAGCGTCAGGCCGCGATCATGGACCGGCCAGGCGCCAAGCAACTCGCCTGCGCCCATGGCGCGATCGCCGAGCAGAGCGACGGCGAGGGCGTAGGAGGTCGAATTGTTGTAGCTCTTGATGACCTTGAAATTGGGCGTCACCAAGAAAATTGGCCCGCCCAAGCCTGCCGGAATCAGCAATTGCGCCTCGCCAGTATCCGGCAAGGGCTTGCCGTCGGCCCGTTTGACCCCCCGCGCCGCGAAGGCCCGGAAAGGCGCGTAATTCAAAGCGTCGGCAGCGCTCAGCGCGAAATCCGGCGGCAAAACGACCTCGAACCCCCAAGGCTCGCCGGCGCGCCAGCCATGCTCCTTCAAATAATTGGCGGTCGAGCCGATCGCGTCGGGCGCGCTGGTCCAGATGTCGCGCTTGCCGTGGCCCTCGAAATCGACGGCGTATTTCAGGAAACTCGACGGCATGAATTGAGTCTGGCCCATTGCGCCGGCCCACGATCCTTTCATTTGGCCCGGAGCCACGTCGCCTTCCTCGAGAATCTCCAAGGCGGCGATGAGCTCGTCCTTGAAATAGTCGCCGCGGAAGCGAGCGTAGGCCAGCGTCGCCAACGAGCGGATGACGTTGTCGGCGCCGACAAAGCCGCCGAAATCGGTCTCCAGCCCCCAAATCCCGACGATCGTCGCCGGATCGACGCCGTATTTGTCCTCGGCCTTCGCGAGCCACGCCTTGTAGGCGTCGGCCTTGTCCTGCCCCTTGGCGACGCGCTCCGCCGAAACGGCGGCGATTATATAACTCCAAATCGGCTTGACGATCTCAGCCTGGCGCTCGGTCAGAGCGATAATCTTGGGATCGAAGGTCACGCCGCGGAAGGCGCGATTGAAAGTCGTACGCGAAACGCCATGGGCTTCCGCTTCGGGCCAGAGCCTTTCGATGAAGGCGCGAAAAGCGCGCTCCTCCTTCTTTTCGACCTTGGCGAAGGCCGGGGCGGCGGCCATGGCGACAAAACACAGGAGCAACGCCGCGAACCATCGCGCTAGCCCCCCGAAGGCGGGAATCGAGACCGAGCCAGCCGCCATAGGCGGTTCTCCGTATTCCGGTTCACGCGAGGATGACGTTGCGAATGAAAAGGGCGGAGCGATCATCAAGTCCTCGCGACAATTGCGCGCAGAATGTACAATCCGCTCGTTGACAAAAGCTTCCCGCGTTGGGCGAGCGCATTCACTCCGCCGCAATATCGCGCTCGCCTTTCAGAACCTTGACGTCGTCGGGATGCGGCATGGAGATGATGTTATAGCCCGAATCGACAAAATGAATCTCGCCGGTCACGCCTGCGGAAAGGGGCGACAGCAGGTAGAGCGCCGCGCCGCCGACATCCTCGATCGTGATCGGCCGGCGCAGCGGCGAATGCTCGCGCTCGAAGTTGAACATGAAACGGGCGTCGGCGATGCCGGCGCCGGCCAAGGTGCGGACCGGGCCAGCCGAGATGGCGTTGACCCGCACGCCCGACGGGCCGAAATCGGCGGCGAGATAACGCACGCTCGCCTCCAGCGCCGCTTTGGCGACGCCCATCACGTTGTAATTCGGCATGACCCGCGTCGCCCCGCCGAAGGTCAGCGTCAGCAGCGCGCCGCCTTTCGGCATGAGCGCGGCCGCTCGCTTGGCGATTTCGGTGAAGGAGAAAGCCGAGATCAGCATCGTGCGGACGAAGTTTTCGCGCGTCGTGTCGGCGTAGCGGCCCTTCAGCTCGTTGCGGTCGGAATAGGCGATGCAATGAACCGCGAAGTCCAGCCCGCCCCAGCGCTCTTTCAGCGTCTCGAACGTTTTGTCGACCGAGTCGATGTCCTCGACATCGCAGGGCAGCGTAAGCTTCGAGCCGACGCTTTCGGCGAGCGGCTTGACCCGCTTGCCGAGCGCCTCGCCTTGGTAGGTGAAGGCCAGTTCGGCGCCATGCTCGGCCAGCGCCTTGGCGATGCCCCAAGCGATCGAATGATCATTGGCGACGCCCATGACGAGGCCGCGTTTCCCGGTCATTAAACCCGCCGCGGCGCTCATACTTCGTCCCCCCGAAACCCCGCCGTTCCCCCACGGACTGGTAGACCTGTCATTCCCGCGAAACAGCCCGTGAGAAAACGCGGCCATTGGCGGATTTGAAGGAATGATTTGGCGAGGCGGCGCGCATAGAGGGGGGTCAGACGAGCGCCGGGCGCAAGGCGGCGAGCATCGCGGGGACGCCGAGGATGTTGATCGCCCGTTGGAGATTGTAGCCCAGCGCCGCGAGCGCCAGCTCCGCTTTGGCTTTGGTCGATCCG